>Ga0105046_10003317_pt1 | contig 25545 bp, 18 predicted proteins | sample MAT03_FD_78385 | JGI IMG/M metagenome (GOLD analysis project Ga0105046, IMG submission 78385) | Freshwater microbial communities from Lake Fryxell liftoff mats and glacier meltwater in Antarctica - MAT-03 (megahit assembly) | ecosystem: Environmental > Aquatic > Freshwater > Ice > Liftoff...
GTTCTTCTTCTCCTTCGGGTCGAAGCGCGCCTTGAGCGCCGATTCGCGATCGCCCTTGGCGACGCCCTTCTGCACCATGCGCAGCAGCATCTCCGTTGCGGGCTTGCAGCCGCCGCACTTGCGGTTCTCTTCCAGGCACTGCGCGAGGCTCACCGGCACGTCGGGACAAGGCGCGAGCGTCTCGCGCACCTGCGCAGTGAACTCGCGCTTCTCGCGCGGGCTCAGCGCCGACGTGTCGATGCCGGGGAGCGACAGCGGCTTGGCAGGTGCCGACGTCGACGGCTCGGCCGACGCCTTCGTGTCGCCCGAGGGCGAAGAACATGCAGCCATTGTCAGCACGGCGAGCGCGCTGCACGCCCAAGAGGTGGCTCTTTGCCGAAAGGCCCTCATCGGGCCGAACCCTACTCAACCCCCGTCGCGCGGGGAACTGCTGATGCCAACCGGCCGGGCGACGAAGGAGCGCGGATGCGTGGCATCGAAGTGCCGGACCAAGGAAGGCACCAAGTGCTGTCTGCGGCTGGAACCGCAGACAGCTGGTTTCCCCAAACCGGCCGCGCGGGTCACACTGCGCCGCCAGGAGCCCGAGATGACGACCGACGAGCCCAGCGGCGAGCCCAGCGGCGAAGGAGTGGAAGCGACGGGGTCCGACGCGACCGATGAGGGTGGCTCGCGCCATCCAAAGGCGAAGGCTCCGAAGAAACGTCGCACCGGCCTCTACGTGGGGCTCGCCGCCCTCACGGTGGTCGGTGCGGGAGCCGCCAGCGTCGCCTTGTGGATGTTCAGCAGCGTCGGCAAGTCGAGGAGCGTCGCTCGCGAACATCTTCCTCCGACGTGCGACATCGTGGCCCGCGCCGACATCGCGAAGATCCAGGCGCTGCCGTCCTTCCAGACGAACATGAAGCCGGCGATCGACGAGCTGACGTCCCAGGCCACGTCGCTCGACGATCCCGACATCGCCGATCTGCGCAGCTTCCTGGTGGAGGCGCGGCTCGATCCGGCGCGTGACCTGGAGGAGGTCGTCGGCTGCGTTGTCGATCCGGTGGGTGCCGCGAAGTTTGCGTTCATCTTTGGCGGCACCTTCTCCACCGAGGGCGTGGTCGACGCTGCCGCCAGCCGCGGCGACAGTTCGGAGCGCGTGAAGATCGAGGGTCGCCCCGCGGTGAAGGCCAAGTCGAAGAAGGGCGGTGGCTTCGTCTATCTCGGTCAGGCCGAGGACGGCGCGATCGTGTTCTCCAACGATGAAGCGCTCCTCGCGAGCGCCCTCAAGAAGAGCGACGCCCATCAGGCCGTCTACAAGCTCCCCACCGCGAGCGAGGTCAGCCTCGTCGTGACCAGCGGGCTCATGTCGAAGCAGGCCGACCGGATCCGCGCGAACCCGATGCTCAAGGCGTTCGGATCGGTCACCGGCGCGACGGGATCGCTCGGCTTCGCGGCACCGGGGGGCCAGGCGCGACTGACCACTGGGTCGGCAGCAACGGCGACCGACGTCGAGCGTGAGATCGCAGGCTTGCTCGCGCTATCGCGCCTCAAGTCATCCATTCTCGGCGGCGGCGGCGGCGGCAAGCCCGGGCTGATGGACGCGCTAGGCAGTCTCAAGACCAGCGTGCAAGGCAGCGACGTGGTCCTGGATTTCCCATGGAGCCCCCAGGGGGTCGACGACGCGATGGGGCTGGCCGCCGAGGCGCTCCGCAAAGCGAAGAAGAAGGGCTAACCATGCCAACCTCGTGAGCCGCAGCTTCTCTGATGCTCCGTTTTGGGCCTGCGGCGCGTGCTCACGTACAGGAAGTGTTCGACTGAGACGCCGAGGGGTCTCGGCGGCTCAGAGCGGCGCGTCGGCCACGGAGAGCGCGCAGTCGTAAAAAATTTCCGGCGGGATGGTGACGCCGTCGTATTTGGTCATCGCGTAGAAGTTCTCCCCCTCGTTGAGCTCGAGCGGGATGGGCTTGGTGACCATGCCGGTGACTGCGCCGCAGATCGTCGTCGGCGCGACGCCCTCGGCGGGCTCGCAGATCTGGTTGCTCAAACCGAGCTTGATCGTGGCGACGAGGGCGTTGGGGCTGAAGAGGTTCGCCTTGCCGTCGACCGACAGGTCTTTCTTGAGGTCGGCCGAGAACTTCCCTTCGGCGTCGAGCGCGAACGGCCCACCGATCTCGAGGGTCGGCGGGATCTCCTCGTAGAGCGCGAGGCTCTCGTTGTCGGCGGCGCTGCGATACGGCGTCCGCAGCGGGGTCAGGGTGAAGGAGATCGTGGGCGCGGCGGCGTCGGCGCCGAAGGTCACATCGGCCCTGAACATCAGAGGCTGCGTGTTCTCCAGCTGCGCGGAGAGCGCGAAGAGATACGTCCCTTCGGCGGCGCTGCCGGCGACGGGAACGACACATCCCTCGACGACCCCGGTCGACACTGCGGGCGCCTCGGTCGGCTTGACGATCTTCTCGTCGCGCTCGGCGAAGTCGTCGAACGTGCCCTGAGGGTCGACACAGGCGCCGCCGGACACGCTCGCGGCGATGGCGGTGATGACAAGTGCGGCAGGGATTTGGAGGACGCGCAGTTCCATGGGTCGATCCTGACGATCCCGCGCGAGCTCGAGGCGGCTGCTACCGCCCTGCATCCGGGGATGATCGACCGATAGTCTAGTACGGTTCGGCGCCACAACGCGCGCCCATTGTCGCGGGGTTTCGGTTAGGCTCCCCGGCGCTTCGTGGGGTGGGAGAAGCCGCTCGCGAGCCATGAACCAAGGATGCCAACACCGAAGGCCGAAGGCCGAAGTGGCGGCACCAGGACCGTGGCGAGGGAGGGACGAAGTCCCGACTGAGCTGCGAACGACAGAGAAACCATGCACCAAGCTCGCGCCCTCTCCTTCGTCGCTCGAGGCCGTTTCCTCTCTGCCCTCGGAGCGGGACTCCTCGCCGCCGTGGGGATTGCCGCGCTCGCCAGCGATGCCCACGCATCGGGCTTCTCGACCGCGCGGTTCGGTGGCGAGCACGGCAACGTGACCGAGTCGAATCCGACCGCGCTCTACTACAACCCGGCGGGCATCGCGGATCGCGAGCCGGGCAAGGACGCGCCGTTCAACGTCCGGATCATGGTCGACGGCAACTTTGCGCTCCGCGGAGGATCGTACTCACGCACGACCGCTGGCACCGATGTGGCCGAGCCGGCCGGTGGCGAAGGTGCGAACACCGGGTCGGCCTCCCTGTTCAATGTGGTAGCCGCTCCGATGGCAGGCGCGATCTTCAAGATCGGCGATTTCGCAGTCGGCGCATCGTTCTCGGTGCCGCTCGGTGGCCAATCCACCTGGAGCAAGAACAGCGACTTCGAAGGCAACACTCAGTTCGCTGGCCCGGTCGACGGCGTCCAGCGCTGGGCGACGATCGACGGCTCGCTCCGGTCCATCTACCTCACCGCCGGCGCCGCTTACGACATCGGCAAGTACGTCTCCGTCGGCGTCTCGGGCAACCTCATCCTCTCCGAGGTCAGGACCGTTCGCGCGCGTACGGCCTTGGGCGACAACAACCTCGACACCGAGGGTCGCTCGCTCATTGACGTGAAGGGAACGAACGGCTCCTTCGGGGTCGGCGTCCTGGCCGAGCCCATCCCCGGCAAGCTGTGGATTGGGGCCTCTTACCAGGCGCAGCCCGGCCTCGGGACCATGGCGCTGAAAGGGACGTTGACCAACAACTTCGGCAGCGTCAGCGAACCGCTCGACGTGAAGCTCTTCCAGGACTTGCCCGACGTGTATCGCCTCGGTGGCCGCTGGCGCCCCAAGGACAATGTCGAGCTTCGCCTCTTCGGCGAGGTAGTCGACTGGTCGAAGTTCGAAAACCAGTGCCTCATCGAAGCGACCGAGAGCACCTGCGAAGTCGACCAGAAGACAGGCGCCGGCAAGGGTGAAGTCGCCCCCCTCGTGAACCTCGAGCGCAACTGGGACACCGGTTTCGGCATCCGCGCCGGTGGCAGCTACTGGGTTAAAAAGGAGATCGAGGTGTTCGTCGGCACCGGCTACGACTCCAACTCCGTCCCCGACGCGACCCTCGAGCCGGCGCTCACCGACTTCGACGACATCTCGCTGGCCGTCGGCGGCCGCTTCCAGTTGCTCGACCAGCTCCTCTTCATGGCGTCGTACACCCACTTCTTCTACTTCCCCCGCGACACCACCGGTGCGTTCGAGCTCGCCACGCGCGACCTGCCCACCCGCGTCCCCGACTTCGGCGGCAAGTACACCCAGGTCATCGGCGTCATCAACCTCAACGCCGAGCTCAGCTTCTGACATCACCTCGACCGATCGTTTGGTCTCAAACAAAAAACGTTTGAGACCAAACGCCCGCCCGCAGCAGCGCTCGCCCGTCCGAGATCGGAACGCCTGCGAGTGGTGCGAGTAGCGAGCATACCGAGGTCGAAACGCCTGCGAGTAGCGGGGGCGTAGCGAGCAGCCGGTCCGGCGCGCCGTTTACAAGCGTTTCGTTATCTCGGCCGAGCACATCTAGAAGGCCGCCTCCGGCTGCCGGCCTAGCTGCGCGGCTGCTAGCTACGCCGGCCAAACCGCTTCACGCGATCTATCGCTAGATGGGAGCGAACCGCGAAGCGGTTTTGCTCCCACTTACGTCGACGCAAGTGGTGGGTCGATCGGCGTAGCGAGCACCCCTGGCGCTAGCGGGGCGCGCAGCAGTTTCCCAGCGCCCTCCGAGGGAGGAGGGCCGGAAGCGCACGCTTTGGTGCGCTGAGGACCGACGACCGACGCGACAGGGCGCGCAGTATCCAAGCGACCCACTATTTACGACCGACGCGATTGGACGCGCAGTCAGCCCGATGACTTACTTGTGCCCGCCCATGGCCGAGCATTCGTGTTTGGGGCCCTTCTTCGCTTTGCGGACGCACTCGTTGAATGCCTCCTTTGCGTCGGGCCACTTGCCGGTGTTGGTGAGGGCGTCTCCCAAGAAGAGGTAGAGGAGCGCGTCTTCGGGATCGGCAGCGATGGCGTCGCGCAGCGCCGGAATCGCTTCCTTCAGCTTGCCCGAGTTGTAGAGCTTGCTCGCCTTCTTCTTGAGCTCGGCGGGGTCGCCCTTGGGCGCAGCAGGCTCCTCTTTCTTCTCTTCGATCTTCGCGTCGTCCGCCTTCGCTTCGTCCTTCTTGGGCTCCTCGACCTTGGCGGAAGTCTCGGGAGCGGGGGCAGCGGGCTTGGGGGCTTCGGCGACCTTGGGGGCCTCGGGCTTCGGCGTCTCGTCCGCCTTGGGCGCGGGAGCGGGGGTCGAGTCGACGGCATGCGTCGCGTCGGTCTGTGGAGCCGAGCTCTTGGAGAGCAGGGTCTTGCCGGCGACCAGGATCACCACCAGCGTGGCCGCCGCGAAGACGCCCATCACGATGCGGCGCAGGCGTGCCTTGCGCTCGAGGATCTCCGGCGACAGCACCACGGCATGCGCCGACTCGGCTTCGTCATCATGACCGTGGCCGTGCGCGAGCTGGTCGGAAGGCGGGGCCGACTCGTAGAAACCGCGTGCAAGCGGCTCGTTGAGAGAGAGCGCGCCGCTCGAGGCATTGGCGTCTTCGGGACGCGTCCCCCCGAGCGCACCCTTCTTCTTCTTCTTTTTGCCGCCAACCGGAGCCTCGGACGGCGCTGCAGCGACGGGCGCAACCGCGGGCGGGGGCGGCGTGAGCTCGCCGCTGGCCGGAACGATCTCTTCGAGAGAAACGGCTGGGGGCGGGGGCGTATCGCCCGTGACCAGCGCCGGGACGATCGCCACATCCACCATGCCGGCTGCGATGACGTCGGGGGCGATCGCGTCGGGAGCTAGGGCGTCGGCGACGACCGACGACGGCTTCGCGCTGAGATCGTCGCTGCTCGTTCGGTCCTCTTCGCTCACCTCGACGCCTGGAGGCGCTTCCGACGGCGGCAAGCTCGAGCGGTCATCGAAGTCGACCGACGAGAGGCTCTTGCGACCCGTGACCTCACGCTCACCGCTCGGCCGGGCGCGGCGAACCTTTTTCGAGTTGGCGATCCGCGACGTGCGCACGCGCTTCGACATGAGAGGAGATCTCCGGGAGACGTCAGCTCGCTGACGGGACTGCGCTTCGTCGGCCATGGTGGACCGCGGCGATACACGAACTGGGCCAGAGGCGGCCGGGGGCGAAGCCGAGGAAGGCCAATCACGTCGATGACGCTATGAGCCCGCAAGGATGAGCTAGCTGGCGTGGACCGTCGAGCGGATTTCCGTTCTCGAGGCGGATGGGAAGGAGCGGGGCTCGGCGCCGACAGGCAAATCTGTGCCGAAGTGCGACGGATATGAGCCACGTGGCTCGGGAGGACTGGCGGCAGACTTCGCAAAAAACGAGAGGGTCGGGCGACGCGCTTCTTCCGTCACGGAACCTTGACGGGCCGCCCTGCGACCGGCGGATCGACGACCAACGCGATCGTCTTCAGCTTCTTCCCCGGATCGGCGAACGAGACCAGAGCCCCGCCCAGGTTGAAGGTCAGCTCCCAGTCGACCTTCTCGTCGCCCGAGAAGAGGGCGGTATCGGATGCGCAGCGGTCGATGTCCTTCTTGGCGGCATCGGCAGTCAGCGTGAAATCGGGCCCGGCGAAACCCTTCTTCTGAAGCTTCGCGGTGCCGCCCTTCACCGACCACACGCGCGTCGAGAGGTCCTCGCCGACAGTCGTCACGACGCTGCACGCTGAAGGAGTGGCCGGCAGCTTGTTCGAAGGGGTCACCACCAGCTCTTGCGGCAGATCGTTGCGACCGTCCGTCTTGATCTTGACGGTTGGCGCGCCGGCGGCTCCAAGCTCGCGAACCACTGCGAGCACGTCGCGAGTCTTCGCCTTCTTGAGCGTGACGAGCGTGACCTCTTTCCCGTCGATGGGGAGGCCCTTGACGATGTCGGTGAGCTTCTTGGGACCATCCGCGGACGCGAGATCGGCGCGCTGACCGTCGAGATACGGGCCGAGGTTGTCGACGGTCAGCGTCGGCATCGAGCGGGGCTTGGGCGGGCCTTCCGGTTTGGCGGCCTCGGCCGTCGATGTGCTCGAGGTCGACGACGCGCTCGATCCTCCTGGTTTCGCCGTCCCTCCGGAGTCGCCGCACGCGACGAAGAAGAGCGAGGAGACGAGGGCGGCGACGAGGAGGCGCGGGCGCGCGTCGCGCGCCGGCAGAGTGCAGGGCCGAGTCATCGGCGGGGGAGGATACAGGAGGCCGCGCTCGGCCAGACCCTCGGTATCCTCACTCGCTTGAGCGAGCTGTGTCGTCTCCTTCAGGGCCTCGGCGACGCACGAACAGCGTCGACCTCTGACGGCGACGTCGATCCGCGACCGGCGCTGATCGATGACGACGGAATGTGGAGGCCGGCCGACATCGACCACGTGACGACGGCGCTCGCCGCAGCACTGCGATCGCAGACCTCCCCCGGCGATCGCGTCCTCATCGAGGCGAAGCGAGGGCTCGCTTGGGTCGCTGCGTTCGCCGCCTGCGTACGCACCGGGCGCGTCGCCGTACCGCTCGCCGAGGGTACGCCGCCGCTCGAGATCGCCGCCATGGCCGAACGGGCCGGGGCCAGCACGTGCCTGGTCGCTGCGGCCGGCCGGATCGTCTTGGACCTTCCAGTCATTGCGTTCGACGCCGCCGAGCTTTTGGCAGAGGCGGCCTCGACGCGGTCGAAGCTCGGGCCGATCGACGAGACCCCGCGAGGAAGCGACCTTGCGTTGTGCCTCTTCACGAGCGGCACGACCGGCAAGCCGAAGGCGGCGATGCTCACCCACGACAACCTGGTGGCGCAGACGAGGTCGCTCGCACCGTGGCGCATCGGACCGTCCGATATGCTCCTGCACGCGCTGCCGCTGCATCACACCCACGGCATCGTGGTGGCGCTGCTGACGACGCTCCTTGCTGGAGGCTCGGTGCACATGCTGTCGCGCTTCGAGCCGCTGCGCGTGTGGGACGAGCTCGAGCACGCGACCGTGTGGATGGGCGTCCCCACGATGTACGTGAAGCTCCTCGAGGCCTTCGACTCAGCTTCCGACGAGCGACGCGTCGCGTGGAGCCGCTCGGCGCGCAAGCTGCGACTCGCGACCAGCGGATCGGCCGCCCTGCCCGTCTCGATCGCCGAGCGATGGCGCGTGTTGCATGGCGCCATCCCGCTCGAGCGCTACGGGATGACCGAGATCGGCATGGCCCTGTCGAACCCGCTGGAGCCCGCCGAGCGCCGCGCGGGATCGGTGGGAAGGGCGCTGCCCTCGGTGGAGACGCGTCTGGTCGGCGACGACGGCAAGGACTCGCAGAGCGGCCCGGCCGAGCTCTGGGTGCGCGGCCCGAGCGTCTTCGCCGGCTACCACGGGCAGGAGGAGACGACGCGCGAGTCATTCACCGAAGGCTGGTTCCGCACCGGCGATGTCGCGGTGATCGAGGCCGGCGCCTTGCGTCTTCTCGGTCGAAGCAGCGTCGACATCCTCAAGACCGGCGGCGAAAAGGTGAGTGCGCTGGAGATCGAAGAGATGCTGCGCGAGCACCCCGCTGTCGCCGAGGTCGCGGTGGTCGGCGTCCCCGACGCGACGTGGGGCGATCGCGTGGTGGCCTTCGTTGCTTGGAGGTCAAACGAAGAAGGCAAGGAGTCGCCTTCTCCCGACGCGCTGCGCGCCTGGGCCAAGGAGCGCCTCGCGCCGTTCAAGGTACCGAAGGACGTGGTCGTGGTCGCCGCGCTGCCGCGCAACACGATGGGCAAGGTGGAAAAGCCCAAGCTCATCGCGGCTGCGCGAAGCGGGACGGGCCTGTCAGTGCACGGTATCGACCAGCCAGGCGAAGCCGCCGACGAGGACCTCCTCCGGTGACGCGCCGCCCTGCCCGGCCGCACCGGTGAGGAACCCGCTCGAGCCGGGTCCCATCGTGAAGCCGTGGTCGCCGAACACGTACAGCAACGTGCGGGTGGGGAGCGTCTCGGCGAAGCGCGACACGACCTGCGCGGTCTCCTCGGCGATCGCCTCGAGGCGCTCCTCGTAGCCATCCCCACCGGAGCGCAGCCGCGCCTCGACCAGGTCGAGCTTGTGGATCTCGCGGGAGCCGATGCGCTCGCGACGGATCGACGAGACGTTGCGACCGCGCGACACGTCGGGCTCGCTCGGCGGTGGCTCCTGATCGCGCAGGCCGTTGCTGCCGCGCGCCAGATAGAAGGTCTGGGTCGGCGTGGTGGTGGGCAGGGCCGACCACAAGACCTGTTCTTCGACCAGCGCCGCGCGCGATCCGAGGGTCTTTTGCATGCGGGTAGAGACGCGCTTGCCCAGGTCGTAGCCCATGGCGTCCACCAGGAGCAGGCGCACGTTCTTCGCGTTGGAGGCGCGGCCGAGCTTGGTCGCGATCTCCGGCACGTCGAGCACCATCGTGGGGCGCTTGCCGGTCATGCGCATCGAGGCGAACGCGCCGAGGTAGCTCTGCGCGAAGGAGTTGCGCCACTCCTCGACCACCGCACGGATGGCGCCGTCGAGCTCGCCTTTGGCCATCGCCGCCTGCAGCGGAAGATAGTGCTTCACGAACAGATCGTGAACGACCGCGAGCGGCTTGGGTCCCTTGGCGGCCTCGAGCTCCATGGCGTGGTTGCGGTGCACGGCGGCGTTCGCGACGCGACGCGCGGTGTGCTCGCCGCGCTTGGCGCGATCGGCGGTCTCGAACGGATCGAGCGCGGCTGGGATCTCGACGCGCGCCGTCGGCGTGTCGATGCGCAGCGCCTCCGCGAAGACGTCGCGCAGTTCGCGCAGCGGCTTCACAGGCGGGCGCACGGCAGCTGCGAGGGCGACGCCGAGCGCGTCGTCCTCGTCGTCGTCGATCGGTGCGTCGGCGTGGAGCACGCTCGTCGCGATCCGACCCGCGCGCGGCGTCGGGGCCGCAGAGACGGGGGACGTGGCGAACACGGTGGGAGCGAGCGGCGCGATGTCCTCGTCGGCGGGAGGTTCCAGCACGCCGAGATCGATCGGCGGCGCGGGCGTGGCGCGCTCCGCGATGACGTCCCCAGCGTGGGCCCACGCATCGTCGCCTGCATCGGCGCGCTCGTCGAGCGGGCCCGACGGCGCTTGGAAGGCGAGTGTGCCGTCGGTGACGAGGGCGGGCGCCGGCTCGGCTCCGGTGTCGTCTTGCGTGGCGGATGCGGCGTCCACAACCTCCGCGGCAGACGCCGCGAGCGAGACGGTGACCGCGACGGCGATCTCGATCGAGGCGCCGTCCACCACCTCCAGGACGTCATGAACGGGTGCGGCCGACGCGTTCACCCGCTCGATGTCACGCGCAGCAACGATGGAGTCAAACGCGGCGTCGGTCGACACCGGCGCCGGAGCGCCAGTGGTCGCGAGGAGCGCGACGCAGCTCGGCAAGGCGCTCAGTGTGAAGGCCGCGTCGGACGCGACGGGAGGCGGCAGCGCAGTCGGTGCGAGCGCCGGCACGACGCGCACGCGAGATGCGGGGCGCAGCGCGACCTCGGAGCTCCGGGCGACCTCGTCCTCATCGCCCTCGTCGACAACGGTCCCGATCGATCGCGGGACGAGGATGGGCACCGCGCGATCGCTCTCCGACAGCGCGACCACGACCGTGGGCGTCGCGTCGTCCTGAGCGAGCTTCAGCCAGCCGAGGACGGCGGCGCCGTCGTCCACCGGCAGCGAGCCATCTGCAACGTAGGGCGCGAGCGAGGGCAACGCGATGAGGATGCCGCGCGCGACCGAGGCGCGGAGGCGAGTGTGCTGATCGCGGACGACGCGGGTCGCACTTGCTCCCATCTCCGTCCCCGGCGGGAGCGCACCACGACGCGCGAGGACGAGCTCGACGCCTTCCTCGATGGCATCACGCAGCGAGCCGCGGCTGCATGCTTCGACCTCCACGACCACGAAGCGACAGCGGCTCGCCTCGTGGATCAGGCTGGCGCGCGCATCCTCGCCGACGAAGCGGATCCCGCTCGGCAACCAGGGCGCTGGCTCACGCGAGGTCGACGGCGCGGAAGTGCGCTCACGAAGAGACGCGGCGGGCGCTTCGATGGGCATTGGCGGCCTTTGTCACGAGGGTCGCGGCAGGGCCCAGTTTTTGGCGCAGAACACTTTCGCGATCCGCTGGACAAAGCGAAAACGGGCGAGGTTGCCCCCGCCCGTCTCCGAACCGTTTTTTCCGTGCTCCCCGAGAGCGGTCAGTCCTCGCCGCCCTCGCCCTTGTCGGACGTGTCGTCCTTGTCAGAAGTGTCGTCCTTGTCGGACTTGTCGGCTGCGGCGGCGTTGCGCTTCTCCTGCGCGTCGCGACGCGAGACCTTCTTGCGGGCGCGGCCCTCGTCCTTGTCGCCTTTCTTGGGTGCCGTCTTGGTCTTCGGCGGATGCGACGCCCTGCTGGGGCGCGACGCTGACAGCGAGCGCGAACCGTCGTCCTTCTTGTCGCGCGACGCGACGCGCTGGCCTTCGCCGCGCGGCTTGTCCTTGTCCTTCGCCTTGTCCTTCGGGGCGTCCTTGCTCTTCTGGGCGGAACGTTCGTCCTTGCCCTTCGGCTTGGTCTTGCCCTTCGTCGCGAGCTTCTTCTTGTCGCTCTTCGACTTGTCGGACTTGTCGCGCTTGTCGCCCTTCTTGGAGAGCTTGGCGTCGGGCTTCGAAGCGGAGCCCTTCTTGGTGGCGACTTTCTTCTTGTCGGCCTTGTCGCTCTTCTTGGGCTTCGAAGCGGTGGCCTTGTCGGCCTTGGGCTTTGCGTCCTTGTGCGTTTCGGCGGACGCGTCGTCGATCAGCTCGACGTCGCCCGAGCGATCGCGGTCGGGCGCTGCGGACGCCGCGAGCGGCGACCCCAACGCGAAGAGAGAAATGACTGCCAGGAGAGGGATTCGAAGGATCTTGGGGATCACGGTGTCGCTCATCGATCCACAGCGGTCCCGCATCGGCCAACAACTATGCTGAAGAACGTTCCCTTTCCGCCGAACGGAAACGCGTACGTCCCGGCCCGACACGAGGCCGGATCGCCGCCCGCAGCAGCGACCATCGCGCGCAGATCGTCCTCGGTGTGGATGCGCAGGGTGCTGATGAAGCCGTCCCATGCGCTCGCCCCCAGGGCGACGGGCGTGAGCCAGGCCAGCGCCGCCTTGGCCAGCCGGTCTCGCCTCGCCAGGATGGGCCCGAGGGCGAGGGCTGCGACGCCGAGCGGAGCGAACGGAAGGAAACCGAGCGGGTTGCGCTCGAAGCCCTCGACGATGAACGCTGGCGCGCCGCGACCGACGGCGTCGCCGACCACCGCGGAAGCGAGCTGAGGCGGCAGGTGATGCAGGACGTTGATCACGACACGGGCCCGCCCTCGGCCCAGCGATTCGGGGATCCGCGTCGCATCCACCGGGGTGGACACGAAGTCGATCGCCGGGTCGCGCGCCTTGAGCTCCGCCCACGCCTTGGGGTGGGGAAACAGGTCGGTGAGCACGAAGCGCGGCACGCGCGCGCCTCGGCGACGCAGCGCAAGGGCAAGGATCGCTGCCGGCTCGCCCGAGCCCGAACCGAGGTCCAACACCTCCTCCGCGCCGGTCGCCTCGAGGAACGCGATGAAGGGCTCGACCACGCCCTCGAGGACGCGGCTCCACCGCAGCGTGCGACCGAGCGACTCGGTGATGAGATCGCGCAGCGGAGCAGGCGCCCAGGCCCGGTCGTTGAACTCGAACGCCTGGATGCGCGGCAGCATGGTCGCGGTTCTAGGCCCGAACGGAGATGGTGCCGCGCCCGCGCAGCGAGCCCCGGGTCTCGCCGATCACGACCGTGTACTGGCCCGACGCCGAGACCACGAAGTCCACCGGGGGAGCGCCTTGGGGGTCGCCGCTGGGGAGCTCGCGCACGACGCGCTTCATGATGACGTTGCCCGAAGGGCCCGTCACCACCACCTCGTACGGTGGGTTGTCGTTGAAGGCACGAAACACCATCAGCACGTGATCGCCCACGCTGAGCGGACCCAGACGGGCGTCGCGCTGCACGATGATGTCGATGTCGCCCGCGGATTCGATAAAGCCTGCCATACGCCCGAGCCCGTAGACTCCCCGAAATCGATGCGCTTGGGGAGAGGCACCAGCTCTCCCACGTGATATTTCGGCCTCGGACCTATGCCGGACCGCAAAGACGACATCGTCATCACAGGTGTTGGGCTCGCCTGCAACCTCGGCGATGACGCCGAGAAGATTGCCGGGATGCTCCGCCGTGGCGAGAGCATCCCCTTCGAACGCTGGGAAATCGCCGACAAGCTGAATGCTCGCTGCCGGCTGATCGGCCAGTACCACGGCGACGTCTCGGACGCGGCGCTAGGGATCAAGAAGACGCAGGCGCGCTTCATGGGGCGCGGCTCGCGCATGGCCTTGAAGGTCGCGCGGGCGGCGATTGCTGACGCCGGCTGCGCGACCGAGGACCTCGCCGTCGTCTTCGGGAGCGGCACCGGGGATGTCGACACACACATCGAGGTGCACGAAAAGCTGACCGCCACGTCGGACACGAAGCGCTTGTCGCCCACCGTGATCCCTCGCCTGATGGCCTCCACGGTGTCGGCCAACCTGGTGCACACGCTGTGCACCAAGGGCCCCAGCTTCTCGGCTACCGCGGCCTGCGCGGGCGGCAACTACAACATGCTGCTCGCCGCGCAGCTCATCCGCTCGGGCCATGCGAAGGCGGCTCTCGCGGGCGGTGTCGAGGTCCGTGACCCCAACTTCTTCGCGGGCTTCGACGCGATGGGCGCCTACGCGCGTGACTCCAACGATCAGCCGGAGCGGGCGTCGCGCCCCTACGCCGCCGACCGAACCGGGTTCGTGTTCGCCGAGGGTGCGGGCGCGGTCATCCTCGAGCGACGCGAAGGCGCCGAGGCGCGCGGCGCGCGGATCGTCGGCGTCCTGGCTGGATGGGGCATGTCGAGCGACGGCTCGGGCGAGATGGTCGCCCCCGACTGGCACGGTGCGCTGGCCTCCATGCAGTCGGCGCTGCGCCACGCCGAGCTCGACGCGAGCGCGATCGACTACGTCAACACCCACGGGACTTCGACGCCGCTCGGCGACGTCTCCGAGGTGAAGGCGATGCGCGAGCTGTTCGGCGAGCGCAAAGTCCCCTACTCGTCGACCAAGGGCTACACGGGTCACACCATCAGCGCCGCCGGCGTGATCGAGTCCATCTTCACGATGTGGATGGTGCAGGGCGGCTGGGTCGCGCCGAGCGTGAACGCGTGGCCGCTCGACCCGCAGCTTCATGATTTTCCGCCGGTCACCGCGCCGCTCGACGCCGAGCTGCGCTACGCCGTGTCGAGCTCGTTTGGCTTCGGGGGGACCAACGCGACGCTGATCTTCGCGCATCCTCTTGTCGGCGCGCAGCGGTCCTAGGCCTGATTCAGACCAGCATGGCTCGTTTCCAGGACGGAATCGGACGCGCCCGCATGATGGCGGGCCGCGTCGCCGTCGATGCGTTCTTCGAGGGCGCGTCGCGCCTGGCCCGCTTGCACCCCCTGGCGCGACCCCAGGCGCATCGGGTCGAGGTCATCCGCGACGTGCCGTACCAATCCACCGGCCTGCGCGATCACCTGCTCGACGTGTGGCGTCCCATGCAGCATTCCGCACGGCACCCGCACCCGGGCCCCACCGGTGGCCCCACCGGTCCCATGCCCATCGTGCTGTACGTTCACGGCGGGGGCTTCCGCATCCTGTCCAAGGACACCCATTGGATCATGGCGCTGCACTTCGCGCGCCGCGGCTACCTGGTCTTTTCGATCAACTACCGCCTCGCGCCAACCTTCCCCTTCCCGGCCGCGATGGAAGATTGCGCGGCAGCGTTTCGCTGGGTCGCCCATCGGGCCCACCGTTATGGCGGCGACCTGTCACGGCTGATCGTGGCAGGCGAATCGGCCGGAGCAAACCTGGCAACGAGCCTCACCGTCGCGTCCTGCTTCGAGCCGCAGTCCGAGCTTTCGCAGCGCGTGTTCGACGCGGGCGTCGTGCCTATCGCGACGCTCCCAGCATGCGGCATCCTGCAAGTCAGCGACGTCGCGCGATTCGGCCGTCGCCGCCCCTTACCGAGCTGGCTGACCGATCGATTGGTTGAGGTGCAGACGTCGTATCTGCACGCCGAGCCACACGAGTCGATGCGCTTCCTCGCCGACCCGCTGCTCGCGCTGGAGAGCGACGCCCGAACAGCGCGCCCGCTGCCGCCGTTCTTCGCGGCGGTCGGCACCAAGGACCCGTTGCTCGACGATACGCGGCGCCTGGGGGTAGCGCTGACCCGGCGCGGCGTGCGTTGCGACACCCGCTACTACCCGGGTGAGGTGCACGCCTTCCACGCCTTCGTCTGGCGCAAGTACGCGCAGCAATGCTGGCGGGACACCTTCGACTTCCTGCTCGACGTCGTGCCCGATCCGCCGCATTGAGCGACCACATCCGCGGTTCGAGGTTCTGCGCAACGACCGTTCGGTGCAGTCGGCGTCGTCCGGGCGGAAGGACGCGTTCAGACCGCAGCGCGCTTCTTTCCCCGCACCAGCAAGACAAGCCCGACGATCCCCGCCAGGAGCACGACACCCTCGACGGGGATGACGATCGGCTCGCGCACGATCTGCACGATGGGTGGTGGCTCCACCTCGCTCTGATCGCCCGACGGCGAGAAGTAGAGCTCGTCGGTGCCCGGGCGCGGCGTCGAAGGGTCGACCACCACGGTCACGAAGGGGTTGTTGTCGGCGAGCAGCGCGCCAACGTCGGCGGGGAGCTGGCTGCCGAGATGCTTGGCGAAGGGGATGCTCCCGGGGAACGCGCCCGTCTTGCCGATCGATGCCGTCATGCGCTGCGCCGAGACGAGGTAGACGAGCAGCTCTCGAGGGGCCGGTACCTCCGGCGGGAGCGGGTCGCCCGGAGCGCCCGCTGGACGCTTCACCGGCTCCCGCTGGTCGGCGGGCTCGCGGTACGGAAAGAACGGCGTCTCGGTGTCGAAGCTCATGCGCACCGCCTGGGTGCCCAGGGTCCCGGTCGGGGCGGCGGCACGGGGGCTCGCCACCTTGAACGCGGTGATCTTCCACTTCGCGGTCACATACGGCTCCAGCCACGCGACGAGGGTCGGGCGCGCGTCGTAGCCGTGGCTTGCGAGCCAGGCAGCGAGCGCCGCCGGATCGTCGGCTTCGAGAACCACCGCGTCGTAACCGGCGACGGTTGCCTCGTCGAGCACGCGCACCGCGGGCCCGGCTGCGCTCGACTCGACGGCGGCGCTCCGCCCGAAGGTGCTGAGGAAGAGCGAGCCCAGCTCGACCCCGCCGCGCTCCTTCCTGATCTGGACCCGCGGACGGGTCGCCCACCCGAAGGAGTCGAAGATGCTGTTCGAAATCTCGGCGAGCTCGGGTTTGCTGGGCGTCGGGACCAGGAAGCCGAAGTCCTTGGAGGTCCCGCGAAAGCTGGCGCGGCGGATGAAGTGCTCGCGCTTGGCCGCAGCGTCCCAGACGATCACCGCGGACTCGGTGGCGACGCGCACCCACTCGCCCACTGGCGGTGCGGTCGCACAGGCGCGAGCCGGTCGGGGCGCCAGGCCGACAACTGTGGCGAGCGCGAGCGCGAGTGCGCCGGAGAGGGTGAGGACCTTGCGGCGCACCTTGGCGGAACGAAGACTACACGCCAACAGGCGCTCGACAGCTCCAAGGAACATTCATCGCCATCCGCGCGACCGTCACGTCGCCGCCGCGCTTCAGCTCTTCGCCAGCGTCGCACTGATGTTCTGGTACGTACTGCGACTCTTCGTGGGCTCGCGCCGCTGAGCCGTCGCGACCGCCAGGACATCCGCTCTTTGACGACGAGCGCCCGGGTCAGGTCTTGGGCGCGTCTCATCTCGACAAGAAGGAATGACCATGGTCGACATCGACATCCACTACGCAGGCGAGCTGCGCACCGAAGCGAAGCACCGGCCGAGCGGCGCGACGTTCGTGACCGACGCGCCGGTCGACAACCAGGGGCGCGGCGAGTCCTTCTCGCCGACTGATCTGGTCGCGACCGGGCTCGGCACGTGCATGGTCACGGTGATGGGTATCCGCGCGAAGCAGAAGGGCTGGTCGATCGACGGGACCGACGTGCATGTGAAGAAGCACATGTCGCCGCCTCCGCGTCGCATCGCGAGGCTCGAGGTCACCGTCCGTTCACCGGCAGGCGTCGGCGGCACACTGTCGGCCGAAGTCCGCGCCGAGCTGGAAGATGTGGCGAACCACTGCCCGGTGCGGCTCAGCCTGCTGGATGCGATCGAGGTGCCGGTGACGTTCGACTGGGGCTGAAAATGACAAGCCGCGCTTGCGGCGACTGGAGAGCGCTGGTGACAATGCCGCGCATGTTCGACGCAAGCAGCCTGCTCGGGGGAATGTTGGGGGGCGGCTTCGGCCGACAGCGAAAGGGCAACGAGGGCAGCGGCGTCCTCGGGACGGTCGCCACGGTGGGCGGTCTCGCTGCCGTCGGCGGCCTCGGCTACATGGCTTACAAGCACTTCACCGGTGCACCTGCACAAGGCGCCGCACCCCCTGGCTGGGGTGGCCCACCGGGCGCGCCAGGCATGGGTGGCCCGGCCCCCGGAATGAACCAGGGCGGATGGGGCGGAGGGGCGCCGCCCGCTCCAGGAGTTCCGTGGGGCGGCGCACCTGGCGCTCCGCAAGGTGCGCCCGGTGGTGCCGCCGGGTTCATGAAGGGGTTGGTCGGGCAGAGCGACGGAATGCAGACGCAAGGCTTCGGATCGATGCCCGGCTACGCGTACCAATCGGGTGGCGGTTCCCCCTCGGCGCCGATGGGGCCGCCCTCCTGGGTGACCAACCCGAGCGCACCGATCGCACAGCCTGGCGGCCATCTGCCGGTGCCGCCCACCCCGGGCTACGCGCCCGCTACGCAGGGCTATGGGCCCGCTGCGCAGGGCTACGCGCCCGCGCCGACGCCGGCGGGCCAGGCCTACGCTCCCGCGCCGCACGCCGCCGCGCCAGGTGCGCCCGGCGGCGCCTCGGCGCCCGCCGCCTCCGGCACCCCGGCCGCCTCCGGATACGTCGAGCCGCCGCCGCCACCCATCTTCGATGCGTCGGGCGCGATCGCGCCGCCGCCGCCCCCCGCGGTCGAGCGATCGACCGCACCCGCGACACCCGCGACACCCGCGACACCGGCTGGCGCGGTGGCCGTTCCCGCGCCCTCCGATCCGGCAGCGCAGAAAGGCGCCATGCTCCTGGTCCGCGCGATGGTCGCCGCGGCTGCCGCCGACGGCACGATCGACGACAAGGAGCGCAGCGACATCCTCGGTCGCCTCGCTGGCACCGGCGTCGGCCCCGAGGAGCAAGCCGAGCTTGCGAAGGAGCTCGAGCACCCGCGTCCGTTGGCTTCGCTGGTCGCCGAGGTCGAAGGGCCGGAGATGGCGCAACAGTTCTACGCCGTGTCGCTCCTCGCCATCAGTGTCGACAACGCCGCCGAGAAGCTGCACATGCGCGCGCTCGCCGGCATGCTCGGCCTGTCGGCCGACGACGTCGCGAGGATCCACAGCGAGCTGGGCGCGCCGCCGCTGGGCTGATCCCACGCTGCTCAGCCGTTGAGCCACGCGCGATCGCCTCAACCGACGACGCCCTGACCTATTTCGCCAGGCCTCTTGCCCGCTGCCTCGACGCCAGGCGGTGGGGTGATAGGACGGCAGCGTGGCAGGCGATCCGCTCGCGTCATTTCATCCGGTCGTCCAGGCGTGGTTCAAGGAGAGCTTCCCTGCGCCGACGCCGCCGCAGGCGATCGCATTCCCCCAGATCGCCAAGGGCGCATCGACGCTGCTCGTCGCGCCGACCGGGTCCGGCAAGACGCTCGCCGCGTTCCTGACTGCCATCGATCGCCTCTCATTCGGCGAAGAACCGCCGCAGGCGTCGCGCCTGCGCGTCCTGTACGTCTCGCCGCTCAAGGCGCTCGGCGTCGACGTCGAGCGCAACTTGCGCGCTCCGCTCGCCGGCGTCGATCGGGTGGCCCAGCGCATGGGCGTCACCAGGCGCGAGGTCGACGTCGCGCTGCGCACCGGTGACACCCCTGCCAAGGAGCGCGCGCGCTTCCTGCGCCACCCCAGCGACATCCTCATCACCACGCCGGAGTCGCTGTACCTGCTGCTCACATCGGAGGCGTCGGCGCGCCTGGCGTCGGTCGACGTGCTCATCCTCGACGAGATCCACGCCGTCTCCGGCACCAAGCGCGGCGCCCACCTCATGCTCTCGGTGGAGCGGCTGGAGGCGCTGCGCATCACCACCCGCGGGGCGAACGTCCTGCCGCTGCAGCGCATCGGTCTGTCGGCGACGGCGCGCCCCCTCGACATCGTGGCGAGGTTCCTCGGCGGGCTCGACGACGGCGGTGCGCCCCGCCCGGTCGGCATCGTGGACGCCGGAAGCCGCAGGCCGATCGACGTGACGATCGAGGTGCCGGTCGACGACATGTCGCGGCTCGGCGACGCGGCCGGTCCGAGCTTCGAGGAGGAAGCCGGCCGCGAGACGTCGGGCCCGCCGAAATCGATCTGGCCGAGCATCCACCCGCGCCTCGTCGAGCTGGTGCGCTCGCACAAGAGCACGATGATCTTCGTCAACGCGCGGCGGCTCGCCGAGCGGCTGGCGGCGGCGATCAACGAGCTGGCCGGCGAAGAGATCGCGCTCGCCCACCACGGATCGCTCGCCCACGACCAGCGACGCGGGATCGAGGAGCGGCTAAAGGCTGGCAACCTGCCATGCATCGTGGCAACCAGCTCGCTCGAGCTCGGCATCGACATGGGCGCGGTCGATCTCGTCATCCAGATCGAGGCGCCTCCTACCGTCGCTGCAGGACTGCAGCGGGTCGGGCGCGCCGGTCACGCCGAAGGTCGCGTGTCACGCGGCGTGGTTTTTCCTAAGTTTCGCGGCGATCTCCTGGCCGCCGCAGCAACGGTCGCCCGCATGCGCGAGGGTCTCGTCGAGGAGACCCACGTGATGCACAACCCGCTCGACGTTCTCGCCCAGCAGATCGTCGCCATGACGTCGATGCGGGTGTGGGGCGTCGACGAGGTCTACGATCTGGTCCGTCACGCAGCTTCGTTCGCGTCGCTGCCGCGCGGCGCCTACGAGGGCGTGCTCGACATGCTGTCGGGGCGCTACCCGTCGGACGAGTTCGCCGAGCTGCGCCCGCGCGTCACGTGGGACCGCGTCGGCGGGACGCTGGTCGCGCGCACCGGCGCCAAGCGCCTCGCGATCGCAAGCGGCGGCACCATCCCCGATCGCGGCCTCTACAGCGTCTTTCTCGACAACACTGAAGCGGGCCGTCCGGTGCGGGTCGGCGAGCTCGACGAGGAGATGGTGCTCGAGACGCACGTCGGCGAGGTGTTTCTCCTCGGCGCATCGTCATGGCGGGTGACCGACATCACCCACGATCGGGTGCTGGTGGTCCCCGCCCCCGGTGAGCCCGGCAAGATGCCCTTCTGGAAGGGGGATCGCGTCGGTCGGCCAGTCGAGCTCGGTATGGCGATCGGCAAGCTCGCCCGCGAGATCGCTGCATCGCCCCCCAAGCGCGCCGAGGCCCGCCTCGCCAAGGAGCACGGGCTCGATCCGAAGGCCGCCAAGAACCTCGTCCAGTACGTCCACGAACAGAAAGAAGCGACGACCGCGGTCCCCAGTGATCTGTCGCTGGTGGTGGAGCGCTTCACCGACGAGGTCGGCGACGATCGCGTCTGCATCCTGTCGCCGCTCGGCACGCGCATCCACGCGCCGTGGGCCATCGCGACCTTGCCCCGCCTGCGCGAGGAGCTGGGCGCCGATTGCGACTGCATCTGGACCGATGATGGCCTGGTCTTCCGCCTGCCCGCGGTGCCCAAGCCGCCACCGATCGAAGCCTTCTTCCCCGAGCCGGAGCTGGTCGAAGCGGAAATCGTGGCGGCGCTCGGCGGCACGACCGTGTTCGCCGCGCACTTCCGGGAGAATGCGGCGCGCGCGCTGCTGCTCCCTCGACGCATGCCAGGCAAGCGCACGCCGCTGTGGTCGCAGCGCAAGAAGGCCGGCGATCTGCTGCAGGTCGCGGCGCGCTACGAGACGTTCCCCATCCTGCTCGAGACCTATCGCGAGTGCCTGCGAGACGTGTTCGATCTGCCCGGTCTTGTCGACATGCTCAAGCGCGTGCGCTCGCGCGCGCTCGCGGTCGTGCCAGTGACGACGCTCACCCCGTCACCCTTCGCGAGTGCGCTGGTGTTCGGCTACGTCGCAAATTTCCTCTACGAGGGCGACACGCCGCTCGCCGAGCGTCGCGCCCAGGCGCTGTCGGTCGATCACGCGCGCTTGCGTGAGCTGCTGGGCGAGGCCGAGCTGCGCGAGCTGCTGGACCCTGAAGCGATCGCCGAGGAAGAGGCGCGGCTGCAGCGTCTGTCGGGGCGGAAGATCAAGAGCGTGGATGGCGTGCACGATCTGCTGCTGTCGATCGGCGATCTGTCGGTCGAAGAGATCGCGGCACGTCTGGAGCCGCCCCTCGAGGCCGCGCAGGCGACGAGCGAGCTGCTCGGCGCACGACGCATCGCCGCCGTGCACATCGGCCAGAGCGCACGCCTGATCGCGATGGAGGACGTGGGTCGGTTCCGCGACGCGCTCGGGGTGATGCCTCCGATGGGCGCGCCCGCCGCGTTCCTCGAGCGCGCAACCGATCCGCTCGGCGACATGGTGTCCCGCTACGCCCGCACCCACGGTCCCTTCACCGTCGATGCGCTGGCCGCTCGCTTCGGGCTGGGCGTGGCGCCAGCGCGCGCTGCGCTCGCCAAGCTTGTCGCTGCGGGGCGCGTGCTCGAGGGCGGCTTCATCCCCGGCGGGTCCACGAGCGAGTTCTGCGACGCCGAGGTACTTCGCTCCATCAAGCGGCGCTCGCTCGCGAAGTTGCGAAGACAGGTCGAGCCGGTCGAGCACGCGGCACTCGGTCGATTCCTCGTGGCCTGGCACGACATCGGCAGCGCCCGCGGTGGGCTCGATGCGCTGCTGACCGTCATCGAGCAGCTGGAGAGCTGCCCCATCCCCGCAACCGCGCTCTTCGAGGATATCTTGCCCTGCCGCTTGCGCGGCTTTCGCCCCGATCAGCTCGACGCGCTGTGCGCCGCCGGCGAGATCGTCTGGCGGGGGGTCGAAGCGGTCGGCGACGGAGACGGTCGCATCGCGCTTCACCTGGTCGATCGCTACGCGCTGCTGGCGCCGCCCCCCGATCTGCCGGAGGCCGGGCTGGCCCGGCGCGTCGCCGAGGTGCTGGCCGCGCGGGGCGCGATCTTCTTCGGCGATCTGGTGGCCGAGACGACTGGGTTTCCCGGCGATGTGCTCGCCGCGGTGTGGGATCTGGTCTGGCGCGGCATGGCCACCAACGACACGATGGCCGCGCTGCGGTCGCGCGCGGGTCTGTCGGCGGCCGGGGCGACCGGGCGACGCACCTTCCGATCGCGTCGCATCGGTCCGCCGGGCAGCGAGGGGCGCTGGTCGCTGCTGCCCGGCGTGGCGCGCGCAATCGCGGCCCTCGACAATGTCGCGGCCCTCGACGAGGCCCCGGCGATAGAAGGGCCGGCCGGCCCCAGCGAGACCGATCGGCGCGCCGCGCTGGCATCGTTGCTGCTCGAACGATACGGCGTGCTCACCCGCGAGGTCGCGCACGCCGAGGGCATCGTGGGAGGCTTTTCTGCGGTGTACGACGTGCTCAAGGCGATGGAAGATGCAGGGCGCGCCCGCCGTGGCTGGTTCGTCGCCGATCTCGGCGCAACGCAGTTCGCGCGGCCGGCCTGCGAAGATCGGCTGCGGGCGCTGCGCGACGCCCCCGATGAGGCGCACGTGGTCGTGTTGGCCGCCACCGATCCGGCCAACCCGTATGGCGCCGCGCTCCCTTGGCCCACGTCGGAGGCGCGTCCGGGGCGTGCCGCCGGCGCGCTGGTCATCCTGTCATCGGGCGAGCTCGCCGGATGGATCGGGCGAGGCGAACGATCGCTCTCGCTCTTCGGCCAGGACGAGCCGGCGCGGCGCGCCAACGCGACCGCGGTTGCGGAAGGCCTCTCCACGTTCGTCGGCATGGGGCGCCGTCCGTCCTTGTCGCTCGAGCGCATCGACGGGCTCGATACCTCAGCGTGCCCTTACCTGCCGGCGTTCCTGGCGGCAGGCTTCATCAAGACGGGCACGACGATCCTGCGGAGACAAGAAGGCGTTTTCGCGAGGCGAAGGCGCTGATCAGAGCCGGAAGCGCAGGAGCCGATCACTGGCAGGAGCCCATGGAGCAGCTGCCGAAAACGCACTCCCAGTCGTTCGTGCAGTCGGTGAGGCAGGCATCGTCGACGCACCGGAAGTTGCCATTGCAGACAACGACCGGCCCCCCGCTGCTGCAAAACATGCTGTTCGAATCGCAGAAGCCTTGGCTGATCAGCCCTTCGGGCGTGCACTCGTCGCAGACCGTATCGTCGTTCCCGCAGCTGCAGATCAAGGGGGTGCAGGTGCCGTCACCTTCACAGGTGGCGCACGGTCCGAAGCAGGCGCCATTGGGGTCGAGGTCAGCAACGACGTTGCTGCAAACACCGTCGACACCGTTCGTGAGCACAGCACGGCAGGCCTCGCAGCCCGTGCATTCCCGATCGCAGCAGATGCCCTGCTCGCAGTTGTTGCTGCCGCACTGCGCGTCGTCGCTGCATTCGAGGCCCTGGCCGCCCCCGACCCCGCCGCCGGAGCTCGACACGCTCGCGCTGGAGTTCGTCGTCCCTCCGCCCCCGGAGCTGCTCGACGCACTCGAGCTCGCGCTGGAGTTCGTCGTCCCTCCGCCCCCGGAGCTCGAGCTGCTCGCGGTCGACGGGTCGCCACCCACGCCGAAGCCTCCGTCTCCCGAGGTCGTCGACCCGCTGGCGCCCGGCCTGAAGCCACCGCCGCCTTGCGACGCGGCGCCTTCGCCCCCCGTGCCTTGCGCGATCCCGCCGCTTCCGCCTCCGCCCGATGAGGTCGGCCCGCCGCCGTCGCCCCCGGCGGACGAGACGCTCGATGAGGCGTCGCTCGACGAGGCGTCGCTCGACGAAGCCTCGCTCGACGATGCGTTGCTCGACGAGACGCTCGACGAAGCCTCGCTCGACGAGACGTTGCTAGAAGCCTCGCTCGACGATGCGCCGGTCGTCGCTGCCGCACTGCTCGAGCTCCCCGTGCCCAGCCCCTCCTCGCCGCAGCTCGCCTCGATGCACTCTGTCGAGTCGACCTCGCTCGATACGCAGCCTCGTCCTGGCACGCAGGTCGAGACCTGGTCGCAGGGGACGCCGACGCAGTCGAAGTACAGCGGCACGTCGACGGTCAGCGCCTCGCCCTCGATGAAGGAGAGCTGCCGCCGCGCAACGATGCACCCACCCCAAATGTCGCCCTCGTCGTCGGGCGTGATCCCGCACGAGCCCGTCGCACGATCCACGCCGAGGACGGCGATCATCGCAAGCTTCGCGCTCTCGTCGTCCGAGGGCAGGGCCACCACCGTGCCGATCGCCTCGAGCTTGCCCGCCGCCGCCGTCACGCACTCCTTCGTCGAGCTCGGCTGCTCCAGCGAGTCCTTGCTCTCCAGGTTGCCCCCATTCCCGAAGAGGACATGTGCGAGCGTGCGCGGAGGCTTGGTCGTCGCGCAATCGATGTCGGTCCGCAGCGCGAACGTGACCGACGTCGGCGTCTGGCACGCGCCGAACAGGGCGAACCCCAGGGCGACTGCGGAGGCGAGTGTCACGCGCAGGCCTGTTCGAGATTTGCCGATCAAGATCCCCCCTTAGCTTTGCGTGCCCATTCTAGCGCTACCGGGTCCGCCGTGGATCGGGTGCTAGTGTCGCCGCGCCCGAATGGAAACAGGTCGCGTTCACATGCTCGGTCCTTACGACATCCCTGGCTTTTCGGGGAAGCGGCACGTCCGCGCGTACGTCCCGATACGCGCCCGCGACGAGCTGCGCCCTCTCCTGTTCATGTTCGACGGACAGAACATCTTCGACGACGCGCCGTCGTTCGCCGGCGGGTGGCACGCGCACACAGCGGTCGAGAAGCTCGCCAAGACGGTCGCGCCTCCGGTCGTGCTCGCCATCGATCACGGCAACGGCGAGCGCATTCGCGAGCTTTCCCCGTTCGAGATGAAGCGCGGTCCGGCTGCTGGGCCCGGTCGCGCGTCTGAGTTCGTGCGGTGGATCGTCGAGTGGCTCCTGCCGCGCGTTCGCCACAGGCTCGGCGTCGACGCCGACCCGCGACGCACCGTCATAGGCGGCTCGTCGATGGGAGGTCTCGCCGCGCTGTACGCGCACCTCGAGCATCCCGAGGTGTTCGGCGGCTGCCTCGCGATGTCGCCGTCGATCTGGGTCGCCGATCGCGCCTTGATCGAGCACGCCCGCAGCAAGACGCTCGCGCCCTGGTCTCGCATCTACATCGACGCGGGCCGCCGTGAACAGCGCGGCGTGCTCGAGCGCGACGTCGGCACGCTCGCCGAGCTCTTCCGAAACAAGCACGGCGATCGCGTGCTCTTCCGCGTCGATGCGCGCGGCACCCACCGCGAAGCCGACTGGAAACGGCGTCTCCCTGTCGCGCTTCGCTTCTTCTACGGCACTTCGCGTGCTCGGCGACAAGGTACGACAGCCTGACA
>Ga0105046_10003319_pt1 | contig 25533 bp, 19 predicted proteins | sample MAT03_FD_78385 | JGI IMG/M metagenome (GOLD analysis project Ga0105046, IMG submission 78385) | Freshwater microbial communities from Lake Fryxell liftoff mats and glacier meltwater in Antarctica - MAT-03 (megahit assembly) | ecosystem: Environmental > Aquatic > Freshwater > Ice > Liftoff...
AAAATTAACACACTAAGAATAGTACGGATGAAGTATTGTTTCATTTTATATTGATATTATATAAGTGGTAAGAATGGTTTAAGTTATAGTTTACCGGTAGCTTTCTGGAAATCAATTTTGGCGATGATGGCATCGTACAATGCGCCGAAATAATTGTTTTGAGCTACTTTTAATTCTGTTTGTGCCGTGTAAATTTCCTGGTTGCTGCCCAACCCTTGCTGGTATTTAAGTTTGGTGGTGTTGTACACTTTTTCTGCCAGTTCCATGTTTTTTTTCTGTGTATCCATAGTGATGAGCGAAGAGCTCAGTAATAAATTAGCTTGTGTAACATCATTGTCGATGCTCGCTTTCAGCTGTTCGACCCGGTTGTTGGTTTGCCGCAATTCTAATTTTGCCTTACTTACCCTGGCCGCTTTGGCAAAGCCATCGAAAATGGGAACAGCAATTTTTAAACCAATGAGTGAGCTGGTAAACCAAGGCCCTTTGTCAAAAAAATCGAACTCGTTGCGCTGTGCAATTTTTGAGTAGTTACCATAGAGTGCAACTGTTGGCAAGTAGCTGAGTTGGTATCGTTTTACATTGTAACCTCCTAACGCTTGAGCCACTTCCAGCAATTGCATTTCTTTTCTATCGGTATAATTATAGGTAGTGTCCAATATGTTGCTTTTCAGTTCGTCTTCAGATAAACTATCGGTGAGGATCAACTGGTCTTTTTGTGGCATGTTCATCAAAAACTTCAGGCTCGCATTACCTGCACGTAGTTGATTTTCGAACTTCAATTTTTCTGTCTTCAAATTGTTGAGCTGTACATTTACCTTGTCAACATCTAATCTTTCTGCAAAACCTTGTTCAAAAATGGCACTGGTTTCTTTGAGTAGTTTTTCGAAGCGTTCTATGTTGGCGTCAATAGAAGTAAGTTGAGTGGCGCCTACCACCAATTGGTAGTAAATTTTTTGCACGTTTACTTTAATCATTTCTTCCGTAACTGCCTGTGTTTTGCGTTGGTATTCCAAAGAAGCATCTCTGGCTTGCAGGCCAACGAAAACCTGGCCATCAAACAAGAGTTGCGAAACATCAATGCCGGCGGTAGCGTTCCATTTGGTACCGAATTGTGCTTGCACGAATCCAAAATCAGCGGGAGAATTAATTGGATTGCCATTGCCATCTTTTACACCTTCTTCCTCCAGCACTCCATAAGTGGCTGCTGAAATAAAGTTGGGAAAACTTTGTACCGCAACATTAGGAAAATGGATCGCTCCCAGGCTGGCACTCACCTGTGGAAATGCTGCGGAAGTAATTTCGCGATTGGTTTGCTTCTGTATTTGAAGGTTGAGCAGTGCGTTTTTTACTTCTACCGAATGTTGAAGCGCATAATCCACTGCCTGATTCACACTAAATTGGCGCTGTGTTTGTGCAACCGTTAGTTGCCAACTCAAGCTGGTCAGGGCCAGGAATAAAACCGCATGAATGCGGTATCCAGGGTAATTATTTTTCATTGTTTAGATTAAATACTATTTATTGTTAATGATTATTTTTTCTTTTTGAGCCATATATCTTAAAGCCAATTTGTACCCCTTTTGGGTCACCAAACCAAACAAGAAGTTGGTAATAATTTGCTCTTCTATTTCGATAAGCGTGTACTTTCCCAACGACTGGTGAAATTCTGGATGGAAGGGTATAAACATGCTCTCGATCCTGAACTTTGCCAGTATGTTTACGTTAATTTCAGGCCTATACAATTCTTCTGCAATGCCTCTTTCAATATTTTTTCCGACGTGCCCCAACAGGTATTGCATTTTGTGTTGTTGAAAATGCTGGTGCGCTTCCGGATGGTACTTCTGCATTTCGTATAAAATAGCCGGATTCATGGTTTTGAACATTTCTACCATCATTTCCATAGCCAGAAATATTTCATGAACGGCATTATCCGCTTGTTCTACATGGAGATCACATTTGCAGCGATTGCCTTCAATTACGCTGTCAATAACAGCTTTTACCAGTTCATCTTTGTCTTTGTAGTACTGATACAATGTTTTTTTGCTCATTCCCACACTGGCCGCAATATCATCCATGCTCACGCTGCGGATGCTGTATTTCATCACCAGATCGTGGGCGGCTTGCTTGATTCTTTCTTTTTGATCGATGTCCGTCATAATTGGGCACAAAACTACGGAAACTTTTACCGTTACCAAAGTTTCCATCACTTTTTTTTACCATTCATAATAATTATTTCATTTCATCGAACGGATTGGGAGGGTAAATGGCCAGAGCATCAGGTTTCCTGTTCAACTATCTTTGCACCTAAACGAACGATTATGGAAAAGCCATTTCATTATAAAAAATTATTACAATACTTTTTACAGGGCATGCTTATCATGGCCCCCGTATTCATCACCATGTATGCATTGTATTTTACAGTGAGCAGTATCGATAGTCTGATACCCATTTTTTCTACAGTGGATGGCAAAGGAAATGTGAAGGTGCAGAATTATGGGTTGGGGTTTATCATCATTATTGTAGTTATCATCATGATCGGCTATTTCAGCTCCTTTTTTATTACAGGAAGGATAGTGAGTTTCATGGATAAGTTTTTTGAAAAAACACCCGGCCTGAAACATATTTACACTACTACGAGGGATTTTTTTGAAGCATTTGCGGGCGACAAAAAAAAGTTTACCAGAAATGTGTTGGCCAATGTGGATGACAATGACGTGTGGAGGGTTGGGTTTATTACCAATGATGACATGTCAGATTTTGGGTTGCAGGGTTATGTTGCAGTGTACATACCTATGGCCTATTCTGTGGCCGGCAATGTGTACATAATTCCTAAGGAAAGGGTGCGGCCCATCACCAATATCAGCAGTGCACAAACCATGAAGTTTGCAGTAAGTGGCGGGGTTACTGCTTTAGACGATTTAGAGGTGAAGTCACCACAATAATTGAGATCAGTCCTAATAACTCATTTTAGATTACATTTATGCAACGAATCGTTATCATGAAAAAAACATCTATCACCATAGCCATACTTTTGGGTAGTTATGCCAACTGCTATTGCTGGGGATTTTTTGCACACGCAAAAATTAATTATTACGCCGTTTTTTTATTGCCGCCAGAGATGTTGGTTTTTTACAAACCATCTATTGGTTTTTTATCTGATCATTCTGTAGATCCTGACAAACGCCGCTATGCGATCAAAGAGGAAGGCCCGAGGCATTATTTAGACATCGATAAATATGGCACTTATCCTTACCCAGATTTACCCAGAAAATGGGATGATGCGGTGGCAAAGTTTGGGAGAGATTCTTTAATGCAGCATGGCATTGTGCCATGGCACGTACAGGTGATGCTATCCAGGTTAACGGAAGCCTTCAAAGAAAAAAATTACAGCAAGATTTTAAAAAACAGTGCAGAGATTGGTCATTATATTTCAGATGCGCATGTACCCTTGCACGCCAGTAGCAATCACAACGGACAATACACCAACCAACGCGGCATCCATGGCTTTTGGGAAAGCAGAGCACCCGAATTATTGGCAGAAAAACAGTTCGACTTTTTTATTGGCAAGGCTCAATACATCAAAAATCCCGGCGAATTTATTTGGGACAGGGTGTTGGAAAGCGCGCTTGCAGCCGATAGTGTTTTGCGATTTGAAAGAGAACTTACCAACGAATTTTCTGCCGACCAAAAGTTTTCGTTTGAAGAAAGAAATGGCAAAGTGATCCGACAATATTCATCCGCGTTCACGATTGCATTTAACAACAAGCTAGATGGTATGATTGAAAGAAGAATGCGTCAATCTATTTTTTGCATTTCTTCTTTTTGGTTCACGGCTTGGGTAAATGCCGGACAACCGGATTTGAAAGGACTGACCCGCCAAAAGTTTTCTGAAAAAGATGTAAAAGAATTTGAAGAGCTCAACAGCAAGTGGAGCAGTTCGGAAAAAATGATTGGAAGAGAAGAGTAAAGGTTCAGGGGTTTTATAGTTGGATCTAAAGCACTTCCTTGCAAAAAAATGATTTCGTCGTGATACAGGCTTGAAAACCCTTTCCTTCTGCCGAATAGAACCATCTTTCAATTTTCATTTTCAGGCCCGTTGTTTATTTGTTACTTTTGCCACTCAATTTTTGTACATGAGCGACAACAATACGCAACATATTACCATACACAATTTTAATGCCGGCCCCTCTATACTTCCCAAAACTGTTTTTGAACAGGCCTCTGTAGCCATCATGAATTTTAACGATAGTGGTTTATCCATTTTAGAGCTGGGACACCGTACCGCAGCATTTACGGCAGTGATGGAGGAAGCCCGCTCACTGGTAAAAGAGTTGATGCAATTGGATGAGGATCACGAAGTACTGTTTTTACATGGAGGTGCAAGCACGCAGTTTATGCAAGTGCCCATGAATTTGTTAGACGCAAAAGACACTGCCGCTTATACCGATACCGGCATTTGGGGTTACAAAGCTGTGAAAGAAGCCAAGTTATTTGGAAAGGTAGAAGTGGTTTGTTCTTCCAGAGAAAAAACGTATAATTATATTCCCAAAGATTTTGCAGTGCCCAACGACGCCCGATACCTGCACATCACCACCAACAATACAGTCTATGGTACCCAATGGCAACAAATTCCATTTACCAGCAATACACTGGTGGCAGATATGAGTTCTGACATTTTTAGCAGGGTATTGCCCTTCAATAAATTTGATCTGATCTACGCCGGCGCACAAAAAAATATGGGACCAGCCGGTGTTAACCTTGTCATCGTCAATAAAAATATTCTAGGGAAAATAAAACGAGCTATCCCCACTATGATGGATTACCGCAACCACATTGCAGAAGGAAGCATGCTCAATACGCCGCCAGTATTTGCAGTTTATGTTTGTATGCTAACGTTGCGCTGGCTTTCTTCGATCGGAGGCATTGCAGCCGTTGAAGAATTAAACAGGGAAAAAGCGGCACTGCTCTACAAAGCTATCGACGAAAGCAGTGTGTTTAGGGGAACTGTCGTACAGGAAGATCGAAGTACCATGAATGCTTGTTTTGTGATGAACGACCCCACAATGGAACCCGAATTTTTGGCTTATACTAAAAGTCTGGGTATTGTAGGCATCAAAGGCCACAGAACCACCGGTGGTTTTAGGGCTAGTATGTATAACGCGATGCCTATCAGTAGTGTACATGTTTTGGTAGAAGCTATGAAAGCCTTTGAAGACCTGCACAAATAGGCTTCAAAATGCTACAAATCCATGGATAATGATTGTTTAATAAATTTTATTGAATTATAAAAATCTGCACTAAGAAGGGAAATGGTACATTTGCCGCCCTATATTAATTGTATTTAAGTATTTACCATGGTTACCATTACACCCTTTATGGCACTCAGACCAGAGGCGCAGCTTGCAAAAGCCGTTGCCAGCAGGCCTTACGATGTACTCAACAGCAAAGAAGCAAAAGTGGAAGCACAAGGCAATCCCCATTCTTTTTTGCACATCACAAAATCAGAGATCGGATTATCTGACAGCATTGACATTCATTCGCAGGAAGTGTACGATAAAGCCAAAGAAAATCTGACAGCTTTTATCAGCAGAAATATTTTGTTTAGAGAGAATAAACCATGCTACTATATTTACCGCCTCACCATGAATGACAGGAGCCAGGCTGGATTAGTATGTGGCAGTTCGGTAGCAGACTACGAAAACGGACTGATCAAAAAACACGAATTTACGCGTCCGGAAAAGGAGCAGGATCGTATCCAACACATTACCACCACTGGTGCTCAAACCGGGAATGTTTTTTTAGCATATAGAAATGTACCTGAAATAGACCAGGTGATCAATGGCTGGATGCATGATAAAAACCCTCAGTATGACTTTGTTGCTGAAGATGGCGTACAACATAGTATTTGGATTGTAAGTGACGACCACAGCATTGAAACCATCAGCGACTTGTTTAAAAAATATGTACCTGCCACTTATATTGCGGATGGTCACCATCGTGCCGCCAGTGCAGCAAAAGTAAAAGCGGCAATGGGTGATGCAGCTACGGAAAATGCAGACTATTTTTTAACCACCCTCTTTCCGAGCAATCAGTTGCACATCATGGATTACAACCGGGTGATCACTGATTTGAACGGCCTTACTTCGGAAGCTTTTATCAAAAAGCTGGAACAAGATTTCATTATAGAAAAAAAGGATGCAGCTTATCGACCCGAGGCCTTACACGATCTAGGTTTGTACCTAGATAAACAATGGTATAAACTGAGTGCAAGGTCAGGCACATTTGATGCTACTGATCCGATGGCAGTATTAGACATCAGTATTTTAGAGAAAAAGATATTGGAACCCATTTTGGGTATAGCCGATCAACGAACCGACAAACGCATCGATTTTGTAGGCGGAATCAGAGGTTTAGGCGAGTTGGAAAAAAGGGTTGACAGTGGAGATATGGCCATTGCCATCAGCCTTTATCCCGTCAGCATCGAGCAACTGTTTGCAGTGGCCGATAGTGGGGAAGTGATGCCTCCCAAGAGCACATGGTTCGAACCCAAGCTCAGAGATGGCTTGCTTACGCATTTGATAGATTAATGAACCTCTTTCGTTTATAACAGCACCCAATCGGATGCTATTTTTGCTTGAAAATCAATGAATTGCGCTGAATTTTTGATATTTCAGCGCCCCGTTTTATTAATCTTACCAAAATTATCGCAGAAGCGACACCTGAAACCCGTTTGTAATTTTGTCGTAAATCTAACTTCTCTCAAATTGTTTACCACCATCAACTTCTTTTGCTTTGCAATAACACATCACCTGCCTATTGCTTTTGTTCCGAAATAAAAAGAGGTTGTTGCCGTCTGGTTTTCAACCAACGGCTATGGATGGGTTAACAAGTACATACTTTTTTCCCGGGAACTGGTATTGATTCGCTTCGTCATAGGAGAGTTTTCGTACTTCTCAGGAAATTCTTTTTCACTACTGTAAACGATGCATGTATGACAAGAGGCAGAGCTGAATTGCCAATATCCTTTTTTCCAGGATGTTGGGTGTCTTTGTGGAGAAATCAGGAAAAGAATGGTGGCATACCATTTAAAAAAGGGATAACACAAGCTTATTCACAGCAAGTACGATTCAAATTAATTTACAAAGCTTATCCATTTTGTGCAACATTTTGATATACTTATTGGTTATTGCATCAACTATGGTACAAGCGTATAATTTTTTTGCCAGCTGGCAGTTGTTCCCCGAAAAAGGGTTGTATGAATCGGGGGAAAGGCCGAGGAGTGGTTTTTATAAAATTGGTAAATCGGCCAATGAGCAATCGTTGTTGATTGAGCACAACTGGGTGATGTTGGATAACCAGGCATTTAGTTCGTCCTATTCCATTTTGGCAAATGAGGAGCAGCAGCCTTTCGAAAATAAAGAATTGGCAGATGAGGCACAGGTAGAATTTAAAGATAGCGGGAACCTTCTTTTTCATTTTTATAAAAATGGGGAGATCGTGCTGACCATTTTGCACCATATCCTACCAAATGGTTACTTGAAAATTATACAGGAAGGCATTAAAGCCGATGGGGAGCGCTTTAGCAATACTGAAGTGTACCACAAACAGATGAGTGTGCTCCCCTACTCTTCGTCTGTTGGGGGAGCTGTGATCAAACCCACCGAAGAGGGCGTTATCAAACACAAGGCATTGAGTGCCATGGAAGAACAAACCAATATGCAACTCGATCAAATTCGACAACAAATAGAATTGTTGGCGGTACAGGCCCAACAAATTCAGAAAAGGAAGGAATTGTCGATGATGATTTATAACGCTAAATTATCATTTCAACCCACCATCGGGCAAACGTATTACATGTACCAGAAAAAAGACGGGAATTATCTGCTGTCGTTGGTTTCCGCCAAAGAATGGGGTAATAGTATGCCATATCAATCGTTTATTTCAGCAGTAAAACTTTTGGCAGATCATACCTGGGTAGAGATGTAGGAAAACGGAACATCTTCGTTTTTCTGATCCATCTAAAAATTGCCCCTCGTTATAAAAATGTTGTAAAAAAACCAACACCCGTTTTACAACTGTCTTTTTTTATCTTTACAATGATGAAAAAAATATTGACGATTGTTTTATGCTCCCTCGTTTGCAGCTTATCGTACAGTCAAACAGCCAAAGAACTACATGAAACTGCCAAAAGCTTTATGCGTCAGGGAGACCATGCCAACGCTATTATTGTGTTGAACAGGGCTTTACTGCAAGCGCCTAATGATGCACAAATGACAAAAGATCTGGCGCTCAGCTATTACTTCCAGCGAGATAACAGCAATGCCCTCAAAACCATCAACAGTGTATTGGATAAAGACGGATCCGATGATCAAACATATCAGATAGCCGGCCTGATTTACAAACAAGGCAATATGGTGAAGGATGCGGAGAAAATGTACAAGAGGGCATTGAAAAAATTCCCGAACAGTGGCCCACTCTACAATGAGCTAGGAGAATTGCAATGGCAGCAACAAAATTTTGAAGCCATTAAACAGTGGGAAAAAGGGATTGAAACAGATCCTTCTTATTCTAAAAATTACTACAACGCATCCAAATATTATTACCTGAGTACCGATAAAGTATGGGGGCTCTTGTACGGAGAAATTTTTTTAAACATGGAACCACTCAGCAACAAAGCGCCTGAAATCAAAGAATTGCTGTTAGATGGTTATAAAAAATTATTCAGTACAGCATCGCTCGATGTAAATGAAAAAGGAAATTCGCCGTTTGTGAAAGCCTATTTAAAAAATATGAATACCCAGGGCAATATTGTGTCATCAGGCATCAGCGCCGAAACCCTCAGCATGTTGCGCACCCGTTTTATTTTAGATTGGTTCAATTCGCCCGACAGTCCGTCATTCAGGCTATTTGCTCATCAGCAGCAGTTGCTGCGCGAGGGCTTGTTTGAAGCCTACAACCAATGGTTGTTTGGCAGCACCCAAAACCTGAGTGCATATCAGCAGTGGATTAATAACCATGCTACCGAATACCATGAGTTTCTACAATTTCAGAAAGGGCGAATCTTTAAAATGGCCAGCGGGGAATACTACAAATAAAAAAATTTATTAATGTTTAAACATTAATAAATAAAAATTGCCTATTTTCGTATTTCTAAAAAACGAACGAAATGAAAAAAATTGTATTGTTCTTATCTGCGGCGGTGTTTGTAACAGCCTGCAACAGCTCAACTGAAGGCGATAAAGCCACTACTACTGATGCACAAACAGTAGCTTCTACCGAAGGCGACGTATTTGCTATTGATTCTACCACTACCGTTACCTGGGTGGGTTCTAAACCTGTAGGCGACAGTCACGATGGCACTTTCAAAGTATCGGAAGGTTCTTTAACAGTAAAAGACAATGTTTTAACTGCAGGTAATTTCGCCATCGACATCAACTCTTTGAATAACTTAGATTTGGCTGGAGATGCAGATTCAAAAGGCAAATTGGAAGGTCATCTGAAAAGTGCTGATTTCTTTGATGTATCTAAATACCCTACTGCAAAGTTTGAAATCACAGGTGTTGAAGTATTTGTAGCAGACAGCGCCAGCAAAGATTTGAAAATAGCGGGTGCTACCCACACTATTAAAGGTAACCTGACTTTGAAGGACAGCACCAAAAACATCGCTTTCCCTGCCAAAGTAGCTGTTACAGCAACTAAAGTAACTGCAGTGGCAGACTTTAACATCGACCGAACCTTATGGGGCATGAACTACAAAGGCCCGAACAACCCGCAAGATTGGATCATCAATAGAAATGTAAATATTAAACTGAACATTTCAGCTACTAAAAAATAATATTTTTTGTTTGATTTAATTTATGCCATCCGTCCTTTGGGCGAATGGCTTTTTTTTTATTATCTTAGTCCTTGCCAATGTAAATAAATAGCACGATCAACCTGATCGCAACGTCTTATCTTGGCCATTACTTAAACTAAAAGAAACCCAAGCCATGAATGACCAGTCTAGAATTTTTGATTTTTTATACCAGCAGCTACAAAATTTTCCAAAGCCAGACATGTTTGCCGGAAAAATTGACGGTACCTATGTCCCTATTTCTACTCAAGAGGTAGCTGATCGGGTAAACCGATTAAGTGCTGCATTGCTGAATATGGGATTGCGTGGCGGAGACATGCAAGTGGAGAACCAGGATAAGATTGCCATCATCAGCAAAAACAGGCCCGAATGGTTGGTATTAGACCTCGCTTGTCAGCAAACCGGTATAATATTGTGCCCCATTTACCCCACCACAAACATCAATGAGATGGAATATATCTTTAATGATGCAGCCATCAAATATGTTTTTATAACGGGAGAGGATATTTTAGAAAAAGTAAACAATATCAGAAACAATGTTCCATCATTGTTGGGTGTATTTAGTTTTGATGAAATGCAGGGTGTTGATGATTGGGAAAAATTAATGCATTCCATAACTGCTGCTGATCTGGAAGCGGTAGAAACCGCCAAACAATCCATTCAGGCACATCATTGTGCTACCATCATTTACACATCTGGTACCACCGGTAAACCAAAAGGTGTGATGCTTAGTCACCGTAATTTGGTGAGCAATGTAATCAATTCTGTAAATACGTTTCCTTTTCCACGTCATACCAATGGAAAGGCACTTAGCTTTTTACCGCTCAATCATATTTTTGAAAGGATGGCTTCGTATATCTATATCAATAGTGGCATATCTATTTATTATGCAGAAAGTATGGATACCATTGGTGAAAACTTAAAAGAGGTGCAACCATCGATTTTTACGACCGTACCCAGACTGCTAGAAAAAGTATATGAAAAAATCATGAGTAAAGGAACAGAACTAACCGGCATTAAAAAGAAATTGTTTTACTGGGCGGTTGAACTCGGTGAAAAGTACGACAATATTGAGCCCGGAAGCTTTATTTACCGAACACAATTAAAGCTAGCCAATAAAATCATTTTTAGCAAATGGAGAGAGGCTCTTGGTGGAAATGTAGAATGTATCATTACCGGAGGCGCAGCGTGTCAGGTTAGATTATTAAGAATCTTTAACGCCGGCAATATCAATATTTATGAGGGGTATGGACCAACTGAAAATAGTCCGGTGATCAGTGTGAACTGCCGTTTTGAAGGCGGAAGAAAATTTGGAACGGTGGGGCCAGTTATCCAAGGGCAGGAAGTGAAAATGGAACCTGATGGAGAGATATGTGTAAAAGGACCAAGTGTGATGATGGGCTATTACAAACAGCCCGAACTTACAGCAGAGACCATTATTGATGGATGGTTGCATACGGGTGATATTGGTGTGATTGAAGATGGAAAATATTTAAAAATTACAGACCGTAAAAAAGAACTGTTTAAAACAAGTGGTGGTAAATATGTGGCGCCACAGCCGATTGAAAACAAAATGAAAGAATCTCCATTTGTTGAGCAGATCATGATAGTGGGGTCAGACGAAAAATTTGTCGGCGCACTAATCGTTCCGTCTTTGCCTAATTTAAAGGAGTGGATGCAACAAAAGGGTATTGCTTTTACGACCACAAAGGATGCCATCAATCATCCCAGGGTGTTGGGTTTGTACAGAGAATTGATTGAGTCATTCAATAAATTTTTTAACCATGTGGAGCAGATCAAAAAATTTGAATTGTTACCTGAAGAGTGGAGCATCGACAGCGGTGAAATGACCCCTAAGCTCTCCCTGAAAAGAAAAATTATAATGGAAAAATACAAAGAAGTGGTTAAAAGAATTTATGCATAAAAAAGGCCGGCAAATCTGCCGGCTCAATTTTTGAGTGTTGCTGGTCTAAATAATTTCAGGTAGTTGTTTTAACTTACAAAAGATGTTGGATAAGTTCCCGGTGGTTTTTCTGGGGATTTAATGTTGTGTAGCTGCAATATAAGTTTGAATGAGCGAGGGTATTTTTTCGAACTCGCTGCTTTTGTCTATAAAATGGTTGGCACCCATAGATTTGCAAAGAATTTTATAATAACGACTTACCCTGTTGGTGAGCATTATCGTGAATACATGCGGGTATTCCGCTTTGATAAGCGAGAGCAATTCAATGCCGTTTTTACCGGGCAATTGAATGTCTAATAAAACCAATTCTGGATGATATTGTTTCATTTTCTTCTGAGCAGCGGCGTAAGAATTAGCTGTTGCTATGTGAACTGGCATAGAGGATTCTTTCAGCATATCGCTTAACCTTTCCACCACCAGTTCAGAATCATCTACAATGAGAATTTGCATCATCTTTCCACTCTTTTAAGCTCGTCGATTAGGTGGAATAAATCTACCATTCCCATCTATCATAAATTGTAACAGATTTACAAAATTGCCTGTAAAGCAAAGAAAAGTTAGGAGTAGAATAATCACTACATTGATTAAATGAGTTTGTTTTGGATAGCGTAAAGCGTAAGGTCTGCGTTGGTTTTCATGTTCATTTTGCTGAGCAACCTGGTTCGATAGGTACTCACGGTGGTTACACTCAGGAACATAGATTCTGCAATTTCAGTTACTGACTTGCCGGAAGCCAGTAATTTGAGAACGTTAAACTCTCTGTCGGAAAGAGTTTCATGCGGCAGTTTTGAAGTGTTCTGGTCAAGCACAGAGGCCAGTTTTTCTGCAATGGAATCTGTGATATATTTTTTCCCTAGCATCACTTTCTGAACAGCCACTACCAATTCGTCTGGCGCCATGTCTTTGCTCAGGTAACCTGAGGCGCCTGCTCTAAGCACTCTAATGGCATATTGCTCTTCGGGGTGAATGCTTAAAATAAGTACGGGAAGTTGTGGTCTTATTTGTTTTATTTGTTGCAAAGCTTCTAATCCGCTTCTGCCGGGCATACTCAGGTCGCTGATGACCAATTCCCAATCTGACTTTATAATTTTTTTGATGAGTTCTTCTGCATCCGACACTTCCTCTACCTGCGCGGAAGGAAATCCTTCTAATAGGATCTGTTTAAGACCCCGTCTTACTACGGTATGATCATCTGCGATTAAGACCCTAAACATAATAAAAATTAATTTGATTTGTTTAAAGGTACAATAATAATAACGGAAGTCCCCTTACCGGGATTACTGGTGATTTCGTAAGAGCCGCCCATCAGTAATGCCCTTTCTTTCATCCCCAATAAACCAAGCGTTTTTTTATGCCCAATTTCGTTGATTAAAAAACCTTGTCCATCATCCGTAATATGCAACACCAGTAAATTGTCTTTGATTTGTAAAAAGGAAGTCAATTTGGTAGCAGCCGCATGTCTTAATACATTGGTTAAACACTCCTGGTAAATGCGAAAGATGCCAGTGGCTACATCTGGTTCTACATCAGCAATGGACACGTTGCTGCTGAAATTGCAAATAATTTCAGACCTTTTTTCAAAATCTTCACTTTGCCATTCCATGGCGGCTACCAAACCGAGATCATCCAAAATACTGGGCCTAAGTGCCGTAGAAATTCTCCGAACCGTTTTAACGGTGGTATCGATGAGTGTAATTGTTTCAGCAATCTTAGTTTTTATAGCTACATCCTCGGATTTTATTCGTTTGTTGAGCCAGGAAATATCCATTTTAAGTCCGGTAAGTTGCTGTCCCAATTCATCATGAATTTCCCGGGCAATATGTGTTCTTTCCATTTCCCTTACTTTTTCGAGATGCGTTGCCAATTCCCTAAATTCTTCTCTTGATTGTTGCAAAGCAACTTCAGCTTTAATTTTTTCGGTTACATCGATCACCAATATCAATCGGGCATCAGCGCCTTCATAAAAAATATCATGAGTTAAAACGTCCATTTGCACTAAACTACTATCCTTCTTTTGGTGTGTCCAGATACCTGCATGATGAATCCCCATTTTTCCTTCTGATGGATAATTTTTTAAAGTATCTATCTCGTTTACCGGCCGAATGTCGTAAGCGGTCATTTTCAGAAATTCTTTCTTGCTGTAACCATAAAAATCAATGGCAGCTTTGTTTACATCCAGGAATTGTCTTTGTGGTATGGACAACATCCACATGGGCATTGGGTTCTGTTCGAACAGCAAACGATATTTGTGTTCAGATGTTTTTAAAGCCTCCACTATTTTTTTTCTTTCTGTGATGTCCCTCACCATGGAAAGAATCCTGCCGTCAGCTAAAATTTGTGCACTGATCTCTACTTCTATGAACGAGCCGTTTTTACATACAAAATTACGTTCATTGATGACGACCTCCCCGTTCAATAGAGCCGCTATTTTGGACGGGTATTTTTCTACATCCTTGGGCTCCATTAAATCGAAAACGGTTTTTTGTAACAATTCCTCTCTGCTGTATCCGGTCAACTTCGAACCTCTGCTGTTGACGTCTAAATATTCCCCTTCTATATTGCTGATAAATATTCCGTCAGATGCTTGCTCAATAATCGTTCTGTATTTTTCCTCACTTTGCAATAGTTGTTGCTGTGATTTTACTTTTTCCGAAATATCAATTCCTACACCTAACAGGCAAAGCTCCCCTTGGTAACGAATGATTCGTCCATTAAAAAAATAAGGAATGGTACTGCCGTCTTTACAACGGAACCCTGCTTCCAAATCGTCTTTGCCATGAGTAAATACGTTATTAATGGTGGCTTGCGCACTGGCTTTTTCGTCGTCATTAAACAAATCAGCCGGGTGCAGTGTGGACATTTCTCCATTAGAATATCCGGTAACATCCAAAAAGTTTTTATTCCAGCGATAAAATTTTCCTTCCGTATTAAAGAGGTAAAAAATGCCGGGTAAACTATCAATCAGCGTGTCAGACAATTTTTTCTCCAGTATGATGAGATCTTCATTCTTTTTCTGCAAGGTAATATCTGTCATCGCCCCCAACATTCTTACAGGACTGCCTGATTCATTGTAAATAATATTGGCACGGTCTTTAAATATTAGCATATTGTCATCCGCTGCATACATCCTGAATTGTTGGATGCAGTTACTTTCTTTAGCATCAATGGACGCTTGTATATTTTTGGAGAAATATTCTTTGTCTTTTAGATGCATTCTTTCAAGGAATTGGTCAAAAGGAATCAGATCTCCAACAGACAGACCAAAAAGGGCAGAAAAAACTTCATTTCCCCAGATGTTATTCTCCAACATGTTCCAGTCCCATACGGCATCATTAGTAGCTTTCGCCACCAATAAAAAACGTTCATTTGAAATTTTTAATGCATTCTCTGATGCTTCTAACATTGCCATAGATTTTTTTCGGTCAGAGATATCTACCAATGTTCCTAGAATGGCGGTTTTGCCTTTGTATTGGATCACCGATCCAAATACTTCCACATTAAATAATTTACCCCCCTTTGTAACACCCCGCATTTCATAATTCATACTTTCCAAATTTCCTTTTAATCTTGACTGAATATTCTCCATCACCACTTGATGATCATCCTTGTAAATAAAATCTAAGATAGATTTTCCTGCCAATACTTCTTCTACACTGTAACCTGCCATCTGGGCCATCACAGGATTAATATAAATAAAACGATCACCCTGAATAATGTAAACGCCCACCATAGAATATTCTACCAGCGTCCGGAATTTTTCTTCCGCCTCTTTTAATTCATTTTGTACTTTTTTTCTTTCAGTGATGTCGTGGTAATACACCGATACCCCATCAGGGGACGGATAGATGAGGTCTTCAAACCAGCAATCAAATGTAGAATAATAGAGTTCGATGCGAATCGACTGATTTGTACTTTTAGCCTCCTGCAGGGCGTGGTAAAAGGGTTCATTTACCACATCGGGATTTTCATTCCAAATATTTTTTCCAAGCAGTGCCTCCATGGATTTACCATGAAGTTCCGCAGCTTTTTTATTTACGTAAGTGTAGTTCCAATCGTTGTCTAACGCAATAAAAGCATCCGTGATACGATCAAACACCGTGTTAAGTTCAGCCACTTTAGTAGCCACTTCATTTTCTAAATTTACGGTTAGTTTTTGAAGTTGTAATTCTGCAGTCTTTCTTTTGCTGATATCCCGAACTACATAAACAGAGCCCACATTTTTATCATCGTCATTTTTAATGGAAGAGATAGACAAATCAGTATAAATAATAGACCCATTTTTATGCTGTTGAATCATCTCCCCTTTCCAGGTATCTTTACCAGAAGTTAAATCAAATAACTCCTCCGTGCGGTTGTTGGCAGAACCTCTAAACACACTAAACACGTCTTTTCCCAGCACTTCTTCTTCTTTATAACCGTACAATTGTTCTGCATAAAAGTTCCAATTGGTAACCCTGTTTTGAATATCCGTTGTTAGGATAGGATCAGAAATATTACGGATCAGTGAAGCGTTGTATTTCAGAAGAATTTCGGCATCTGATAATTTATTAAAGTCTTTATCAATGGTATAATACGTAAATAGTAAAATGATCATAAATACCACAGCCAATAAAAATATTCTTTGGGAAATAGCCTTTGCAAAAGCTGCACGTTTTTCGTTGGCTTCTTGAAGCAGCACCATATCTTTCCCTTCTAAGGAAGAGAGACTGGTATCAATTTTATCAGACAGTAATTTACCTTTTTTCTGTAAAATAATAGCTCTTACAGAATCGTAACCGTAACGCCTTTTCACATCTACTAAATTGGTTACGAGCGTAATTTTTTTACTAATCAAAAGCTGAAGGGAATCAATAGCGGTGGCGATAGCAGGTTCAATAGTTTGCAGTTTTCTTAAGGAATTCGTATCTTTTCTTAAACCAGTCATGCCTTTATAGTAATCATCCAAAAAGTCTTCATCGCCTGTAATAACATACCCTCTCTCGCCGGTTTCTATCGCTCTGATTTTATTATGCAAATTTTCGAAGAGCAAACGCCTGTCAAGCACTTGTTTTACCGCTACTGTTTCTCTGTTAGCCGATTCCATGTTGATGAATGTTGTGAACAGGAGGTATCCAACTCCGAGGATGGCCAGCAAATATGCGCCAATGATTCTTTTATAAAAATACTTTTTTTTCATATTTGGGTGATCATTAAAGAGACTAATAAATAACCATTAAAAGCTCCAAAGAATTAAAATAATAAAGTACTATACCTTTGACCAATTACTTCATTGCTTAAAGTTAAACCATTCGTTGGTATTTTTTTTAAGGTAAAATTACGTGTATGAAATACCCTTTAGATGGAATAAGCGTTCTATTGATTGAAAATGATGCAGAAAAGAGTGCTGTCTTTCTCCGAATACTTAACAATTCAGATCTCCTGATCAGGGAAATCAACGTAGCAGCCAGTTATACCGCTGCAGAGCAATATCTTGATCAAACTCAACCCAATATAATTTTTTCGTCAATTTTACCAGGGGATGATATTAACCAGCAATTCATCGAAAAACTGAAAGAATTATCAATACTTATTCCGTTGATCACCATCTCTGGTGAAGCTGAAGAAGGTTACCGGGAACGTTCGTTATCCATTGGCGCAGATGATCATTTGTTCCGCAATGAAATTTCAGAAGCCGTGTTGAGAAAAACTATTCAGTACAGCATCGAACGAAAAAAAAGTAATGAAGCCTTAAGAGAAGCCATTGAAAGATATTATTTGGTGGCCAATGCAACAAATGACATTGCCTGGGATTGGGACTTAAACAAACGACGTGCATTTTGGGTCGGCAATGGCATCCAACATATTTTAAAATACGATGAGAAAGAAAAAATTGTGGATACTGATTTTTGGGAATCGCAATTACACCCAGATGATAAAGAACGAGTATTGGATAAATTGAAAATGATTTTCTTAGAAGCGAAATTGGATAAATGGGAAGATGAATATCGATTCAGAAACAACCAGGGTTCTTATAATTATATTTACGACCGTGGTTTTATAGTTTACAAGAATCATGTCCCTGTTAGGATGTTGGGCATCATGGAAGATGTAACTGCTAAAGTGATGTTAGAGAAAAAGTTAGACAATGAGAAAAAATTAAAGCAACAACAAATAACGGAAGCGGTGATCACCGCTCAGGAAAAAGAGCGAACAGAAATTGGAAAGGAGTTACACGACAACGTGAACCAACTACTCAGCGCAAGCAGGCTGTATATTGACGCAGCTGGCAACGATACCAAAAATACTTCTTTTCTTTTATCACAAGCTTCTACGTTTATAAAATCTGCCATTGAAGAAATAAGAACCTTATCTAAAGTATTACATAGTCCGCTCATCAGCGAATGGGGATTGGCAGAGTCTATCCGCAATCTTTCAGAAGAAATGACGGCTGTAAACGAACTCATGATTGACGTAGATATATTAGAACTGCAGGAAGAAAACTTGAGCGAGAATTTTAAACTCACGCTTTACAGAATGGTGCAGGAGCAACTCACCAATATTTTAAAACACGCGAAAGCAACCGAAGCTTACATCGCTATCAAAACGGATGAACAGATGATCACATTGCTTATCAAAGACAATGGCATTGGTTTTGATACCGAAAAGAAAAGAAAAGGAATTGGTATCATCAATATCATTAGCAGAGCCAATATGTATAATGGAAACGTACAATTACAATCTAAATTGGGTGGCGGAAGTTCCCTTTCTGTACAATTCTCAGTCAAGGAAGTATCTATTCATAATGTTTATGTGAATTTGAACGACAATACAGAGTAAATGATTCTTTCGCTATTTTTGATCAGCCAACTTTTTTAATTGGATTACATCTGTTCCCAATTTTTAATACTTGGGCCATAAAAGAACATTTTATTGAATCAGCAAATGGAAGGAAATAGACTTTACAACAATTCGTTTAAATTATGAAACGCTTTTTATTAATCGACGACCATGTAGTGGTTAGATCTGGCTTAAAATATATTTTATCAGACCTCTTCAAACCCTGCGAAATTGATGAGGCTGAAGACGGTGACAGCGCCACCGAACAACTCAAACTTCAGGAATATGATCTGGTGATGTTAGACATAAAAATGCCTAATACCAATACGCTGCAATTGATGGAATACATCAAAATCACCTACCCCCATTTAAAGGTGATCATCTTTTCAATGAACTCGGAGACCATTTATGCCAAAAGATTTTTAAAAGCGGGAGCTAAGGGATTTGTAAATAAAGATGCCCCGTTAGATGAGGTGGTAAAAGCCATACAACAGGTATTGTCGGGTAAAAAATATATTAGCAGCACCATGATTGACTTACTGGCAGATTTCGGTAGCGGCTATTCTGAAGTAAATTTATTCAACACCTTATCCCCAAGAGAATTTGAAATAGTGCCATTGCTGCTCAAAGGAGATAGCGTTAGTCACATCGCTCAATTGCTAAGTTTACAAGTATCTACCGTAGGTACACACAAAGCCAGAATTTTTGAAAAACTAAAAGTATCTAATTTGATTGAACTAAAGGAATTGGCTACTATTTACGATATTTAAACAGACCTTTTCTATTCATTTGCCAAACTACACTAAGCCTTTTAGTTCTGCAAAAGCCCTTAGGCTACCGATGGCAAATTAGCCGGAACAGTTTTTTCTGCAAATCATCCAACATTTGATATTGAGATAGACCTACTATTGAAACCATTAGAAATAATGAATGAGTTCATCATCCAGCAAATTTGGATAGATTAAGTTATCAACAGCCAAGTTAGTTTGGCACGAATTTACATAGTGGTATCACTATAAAATATTATGATGTATGAAAAAAAATAATTTACTCCTTCTTTTTATTATATGTTTAGCAACGATAACTATGGAGGCCTGCACTAAAAATGACGATGCCCGCTCTACCACCAACCTTCGTGTAAACCTTACCGATGGTCCGATTGATGAATTGGATTCTGTGTACATTGAGATTCTCGAAGTACGTGTTAAGATGGGCAAGGATACGGCAAACAACGCCGACAACGGATGGATAAATTTAGCCACCACTGCTGGTATCTACGATTTACTGAGTTATCAAAACGGTGCTGACACCTTAATTGGCTCAGGTCCGGTACCCACGGGCTACGTTAAGGAAATCCGGCTTATTTTGGGAAACAATAACAGGGTGGTTGATAGCTTTGGAACCGTATATCCACTTACCATACCAAGCGGCAGCGAAAGTGGATTGAAAATAAAGATTAACAAAAACCTCAACGCGACCCTTGACTCGTTGTTGTTAGACTTTGATGCAGCACTTTCTATCAAAAAAGAGGGATCCGGTTACAAGCTACGGCCGGTAATCAAATTAAAATAAATTGTTGGACGTTTTTAACCCAGATAATATTTCCCTTTGGAAAATAGAATTGAAGTAGGGTGATTACTATAGTTGATGGTGTTTTAACGTGGTATTCATGTAACGGCAAATAAATTATTTCGCAAAAAAACCTCTGGATCATTCAACTGTCCAGAGGTTTTTTTGTGGGGTAAACGTTGTGGCCTCGCCAAGAATCGAACTTGGATCTGGAGCTTCGGAAACTCTTATACTATCCATTGTACAACGAGGCCAATTGCGGTTTAATACAGGCTACAGGCTATTTACCAAACCCCTGTATGTTGGTGCCAAATATTTTTACGGCGATGGCCAGCAATATTACGCCAAAAAACTTTCTTACCACAATTACACCACTCGGACCTAACGCTTTTTCTATCCATTTCAAAGAACGCAACACAACAAAAATGACGATCAGGTTGATGAGAATGCCTATCAAAATATTGACGTTTTGAAAATTGGCTTTCAACGACATGATGGTGGTGAGTGTACCCGACCCAGCTATCAAAGGAAAGGCAATAGGTACCACACTCCCGCTTTTGGGATTATTGTCGGGTTTAAAAAATTCGAGCCCCAAAACCATTTCAAGTCCCAGAATAAAAATCACGATGCTACCCGCCACCGCAAAAGATTTAATATCTAAACCCAGCAGTCCCAAAAATTCTTTCCCCAAAAATAAAAATAAGATCATCAAGGCACCCGAAGCCAGTGTGGCTTGTAATGACCGGATTTGACCACCCATTTTTTCCTTCAGCGAAATCAACACAGGCGTGGAGCCCAACATGTCAATAACCGCAAAAAGCGTAAATGTCACTGTTATTATCTCCTGGATGGCCAATTTGCTAAAGTCGATCATCTTGTTTTTTTGCAAAGATAACCATGTGAAGGGAATAGGATAAAGTAAGCATATGGTTAAACCAGCATTGATCTTATCTTGAAATAAAAATAGTAGCAGTATTAAATACTTTTTTTGATGCGTGCCCGTTCAATTTTTATAATGCTGCTACCAAATAAAAGAAGCATTTAAGTATTCCGGATTTAGTACAGAATTGCTTATTGTACAAACCAATCGCGAACCTAATTATAAAGTATTATATTAGAAGACAGATTCAAACACCATGATACTTCGTATTTGCATTTTTATAATAGTGATGCAGTCGCAAGTTTTTGCGCAACAAAGTATCAATGGATTCAAGCGTTATGGCAGGGCCGAAGCAGTTCCCAACAGCAGCAACAACAAAATATTTGAATCATCCGATAAGTTTATGTGGTTGTCCACTTCCGCTGGTTTGTATCGCTTTGATGGTTTTCTTTTTACTCCCTTTTTTTCTGACAGCAAAGACAGCAAAAGCCTTTCGTCTAATGTATTGACGGATATTGAAGAAGACCGAAGGGGTAACCTCTGGGTTGGCACATTTGGGAAAGGCGTAAATAAACTCAACAAAGTAACCGGTAAATGGAAACAATACACCCACCCCACAAAAGACGATAACCCCTTTTATTGGATATTCGATTTGTTCAAAGATCACAGGGGTAATCTGTGGTTGGGCACCAGCGGTCGTGGTTTGTTATTGTATGATGAAAAGGCAGATACTTTTAAACAGTTTATTCCGTCCCCATTAAAAAATAAAACAGGTGCAATTCGTTTCGAAAACGAAGTAAGGGCCATTACTGCCGATAACAATAATCCGGATATTTTATGGCTGGCGGGTACTGATGGATTATACCGGTTTGATACAAAGCAACAAACTTTTTTATCCTTCATAAATAACGTAAATGGGCAGGTAAGGTGGATCAATAATAGTTTTCATCATATTTATGTGCAGGACCGGGAAAATATTTGGTTGGGGGCCTGGGGCGGTGGGGTCGTACATTTTAATACCGTTTATCATACTTTTACAAATTACCCGCCTGCCCCGGCAGAATATGCAAAAGAGAATTTTGCCCGCAACATTATCACCGCTATCGACTTTTGTACTGATACCAGTTTGTACATCAGTACGGCCGGCGACGGCTTGTTTGAATTCAACCTTAACAACAGGCACTTTAAAAAAATCAGCAAAGAACAAATGGCTGATTCGAAAACCATTCCTACCCCCTTTTATGGCATCACACGCAGCTCCGATGGCAGTACTTGGATTTGCTCTGCTGAAAATATTTTTCAAAAGCACCCTATCTATCACCGTCTTGGGAATTTTCAAACATTTTACCAGCCCGAAAGTACATTTGTTTACCAACCAGCACTGAGCAGTGTGCTGTTTGTAAAGCAAAAAAAACAATACTGGATGAGTTGCAATGCGGGCTATGGCATTTATGTATACGACAGTGGTTTTCAGTATAAAAACTCTATCCCGATTGAAGGTGGAGCTATCGACAGAAGATTAAGAGATTTGGTTCAGGATGCTTCCGGCAACACCTGGCTGCTTTCCAGAGACCCGCCCTACCTGTATAAATATGATGTTGATACTCATCAATTTAAGAATGCCGCCCCTTGGTTCAAAGACCCATTTTTCATAAATGCAGATTTGAAAGCAATGGCAGTGGATGCAAGCGGAAATGTATGGTGGGTAAACGCCCATCAATTACTAAGATGGGATGTGGTACAACAACAAATGAAAAGTTATGTAGCAGAGCCTTTAGTAAACTCTGCAGTGAAGCTAACTTCTGCAAAGATCAAGTTTGATGGTAATGAAGATCCGTGGTTGATCACAAACGTTGGCTTGTTTCATTTTAAAAAGAAACAAGAAAAATTCGAGCACCTGTTTTACAAAGTAAACGACCAACAATCACTGGCGAACTCATCCGTAACTGATATTTGTTTCGATCAAAAAGGAATTATGTACATAACGCCCGAAGATGAAGGATTACAATTATATAACCCTGTTGCTAAAAAATTTACAGATCATTATACAAGGGCTACCGGTTTTATTTCGGAAAGGGTCAATTACTTGCAAACAGATAGTGATGGAAATATATGGGCAGTTACCATCAATGGTTTGGCGCAGTTGAATGTAAAACAAAACCGGTGGTACTCATTTAGTTTGGATGATGGCTTAGCCACTGACCGGTTATACCAACCATTATTTGCTATGCCAGATGGTAACATGGTACTGGCCATAGACCAGGGTTTTGTTCATTGGAAAATAGGAAACATGCCTTTGAACCAACAAAAGCCCATTGTGTATTTCAGCCGGTTAATTTCTGGCGAAAAAACAATTCCTCTTAGCAATATTATCAACCTTCCATACTACGAAAATAATTTAAACATTGCATTCAGCGCTATTGTAACGGTAATGGGTAACCGCAGTAGTTTTTATTATAAGATATTGCCTGGCCAAAAAGAATGGATAGCCGTGAACCAACGTAGTATAGCATTAGCAGGAATTGCAGGAGGCTCTTATACTGTTCAGGTAAAAGCCATCAATGCAGATGGAGTAGAAAGTGAAATACAATCGCTACAAATTAACGTGGGTTATCCTATTTGGCAGCGGTGGTGGTTTATCGCACTATGTGTTGCTTTTATGGGAGCAATGCTGTATTCAATTTACAGCTATCGGGTGCGGCAATTGCTGCAAATAGAACAAATGCGCAACCATATCTCCCGCGACCTGCATGACGAGATAGGTTCATCGGTAAGCAGCGTAAACATTTTATCGAATGTTGCAAAAGACCAACTGGGTCCAGCGCATCCTGTTACCCCACTGCTCACACAAATTGGTTTGTCGGCGCAACAGGCAGGTGACAGCATCAACGAAATCATCTGGAGTATTCATCCCAAAAATGATTCAACCCAAAAAATTGTGTTGCGCATGAAAGAACTGGCTTCCGACTTATTTGAAATGCATGCGATCAATTACGAACTTCATTTCAGCGATGAACTTCATTTATTGCTGATACCCATGCAACAACGCCAGCACTTATTAATGATTTACAAAGAAGCTTTGAACAACATGATAAAATATGCTGGTTGTACCGACGCAGCAGTAAGTATGCGCATCTCCGGTAAAATGATAGCGCTAACCATACAAGATAATGGTGTTGGTTTTGATCCCGTATTTCACAAGCCTGGCTATGGTTTGATCAACATGCAGGAACGCGCAAAAGAAATGAAAGGGACATTGCTCATCCATACTGAACCGGGTAAAGGTTGCCGCATCCTGTTGAAATTTCCAGTAAAATAATAATACCGCAAACATGGGATAGCATTAACCATTATTTAAACACAACTTTGAAAAATGACAACCATTGGTTTAATAGACGACAACGATGTATTGCGCCAAAGCCTGCAGTTATTACTGGAGAATAGCGGTGATTTTGAAGTAGTTTTTTCTTTGCACGATGCACGCACTGTGTTGCAGCACACCGAAGATGTAATGCCTCATTTGCTATTAATGGATATTGATATGCCGGGCATCAACGGTATTGAAGCCGTTAAAATGCTCAAACGTGATTTCCCTTCTGTAGACATTGTGATGTTTACGGTATTTGAAGACGACGATAAAATTTTTAAGAGCGTGATGGCAGGCGCCAGCGGCTATCTGTTAAAAAAAACTCCCCCTGCTAAATTGTTGGAAGCGATGAACGAATTTGTGCAAGGCGGTGCACCGATGACGGGCAGCATAGCCACCAGGGTGTTGCAAATGTTTCGGAAACAAACCCACCAAACCGCCGCCACATTTAATCTCTCGCCCCGTGAGTTGGATATACTTACCGGCCTCACCCATGGTAAGAGTTACCGCAGCATTGCAGCCGAACGTTTTCTTTCTACCGAAACCGTGCGCAGTCACGTAAAAAATATTTACGAAAAAATGCATGTACACAGCAAGGCAGAAGCAGTAGCCAAGGCCTTTCGTGAAAAATTAATTTGATATTTTTTAAGTGCATTTTTTATTGGGGGGTTATCAACCTTATACCCTTCATCAGCTTTGGTTCCCCGCCCGGTTCCAAGTCCTCGTCCCGCCCGGAGTCGGGCCTGCGGGCTTTCCCCCTAAGCGGGGCAGCCCTTCAGCTTTATATTTTCAATGAGGCAAGTATAGTTAGCCTAACCCAATGCAACAAAACCCCACCAACGGGGGATTTTTAAGGCTTATCTATCTACTACATTTAGGCAATAAAATTAAAAATATGAAAGCAATATCCTTAGCATGTTTTTTTACAATTAATACTACCCCATTATTTGCACAAAATGTAGGGATAGGCGTTCCCGCACCTACCGAAAAATTAGATGTAAACGGAGCAATCAAGATTGGCACTTCTTCAAGTAACAATGCGGGCTCCATCCGCTATGCAGCTGGAAAGTTCGAAGGCAATAACGGAC
>Ga0105046_10003325_pt1 | contig 25514 bp, 13 predicted proteins | sample MAT03_FD_78385 | JGI IMG/M metagenome (GOLD analysis project Ga0105046, IMG submission 78385) | Freshwater microbial communities from Lake Fryxell liftoff mats and glacier meltwater in Antarctica - MAT-03 (megahit assembly) | ecosystem: Environmental > Aquatic > Freshwater > Ice > Liftoff...
AGATTGGCGCTCCAGCTGCCATCCGCCGCGGGGGTGACGAGCGGGGCGCGACCGATATAGCCATCGACCACGAGCTGGAGCTTCGTCGTCGTGGGCGTGACCTTGCCGGTGATGACGACATCCTCCGTGAACGTCTCGCCATCGATCGCCGTATCGACCGTCAGCGTCACGCTCGCCTCGAGCACCGCGACGACGGTCTCGGTCGCCTCGAGCACCAGGCTCGCGCGGGCCGGAAGCACCGTCGTGACCTCACCGGCGCGCCCGACGTGCACCGGGTCGCCCGCGCGTAGTGAGGTCAATACCGTCAATTGCGTGCCGGCCGGCAGGCCCGATGCGAGCCCCGCCACCAGGACGTCCTCTTCAGCCGTATTGAGCAGCACCAGCGCGGTCTTCCCACCCGCGAGCACCCGCTCGAAGGCGAGCACGCCTGGCCCCGCCGGATTGTCGGCCAACACCTCGAGCTTGCCTTGGGTCAAAGCAGGGTGCCCGCGACGCATCAGCGACAGCGCCTTCACGAGCGCATACTGCGAACTGCCAGTATCGAAGTGATCGACCCCACCCGACATCCAGCCCGCCGCGAAGAGCGACGCACGCGTCTCGCTGAAAGCCTGCTCTGTGCCCTGGAACACGACGGGGATCCCCGGCACCGTGAACAGCACCAGCAACGCCTGCTCGAAGGCGACCTCGCTCGACGCCGCCAGGAACCGCTGCACGTCGTGATTATCCAGGAAGTTCGGTGTGATATACGGATTGCGATAGAGGCTCTCGTCGCTCGTGACGCCCAATCGATAGGCGAGATGGCGGGTCGGCTGTCCACCGCCGATGACGCGCGAGAGCTCCTCGTAGAGGGGGAACCCGAGCACCGCGTCGAGGCCCGGTTTGGCGACCGTGCCGAGGTAGCTCGTGACGATCCGATCACCCGCGTCGTCCATCGGCTCCGAGGCCTGGAACACCTCACCGAAGGCTAAGAAGTTGTCGCGCCCGGTGGCTGCCGCGACCGCGTGCATGCCTGGCGCCGTCGGGTCGGTTCCATGGAGAAAGTCGTTCCAGAAGTCCTGCTCGACGAACTTGGCCGTGTCGATGCGGAAGCCGTCCACGCCGACCTTCTCGATCCAGCCGCCATAGCTCTCACGCAGCGCCTTCCTGACGACCGGGTTCTCGGTCGCGAGATCGTCGAGGTCGCTCGTCTGCCAAGTCTTTTCTTGAACAGGATCGGTGTAGTCCGCGATCGCTGGGGTCCAATGATAGAGGCCGGCGGCGACGTCGGCGGAATTGCCGAGGTCATTGTGGTCGAACGGCGGCTGCGTCGGCGCGAACCCGGGCTTGGCGTCGAGATTGCGCACGAAGTTCGTCTCGGGCTGGGCGGGATCGTAGGCACCCGACCAGGTGAAGAAGTTGCCGGTGTGGTTCGTGACGATGTCCTGGATGAGGTACATGCCACGTTTGTGCAGTGCGTCGCTCAAGGCCTGATAGGTTGCGAGCGTGCCCTGGTGCTCGTCCACCGCCGTGAAGTCGCGCGCCCAATAGCCGTGGAAACCGCCGAACTGCGACAGCGGATCCCACCACAGATTCGCGACCGGGGGCGTTATCCACACGGCCGTCGCGCCGAGCCCCTGGATGTAGTCGAGCCGGTCGATGATGCCCTGCAGGTCACCACCGGAGTAATGGCTTGTGGTGCTCGGGTCGTACTCGCCCGCGCCCTGGTCGTTGTTCGTCCGATCGCCGTCGGCGAAGCGGTCCGTAAACACGAAGTAGATCACCTGCTCGCGCCAGTCGGGCGACGGCACATGCAACAGCAGCTCGGGGGCCGTGTCCGCATCGACACTCACGTCGCCATCTTGCGCCGTATCGCCGACGTCGCCGACCTCGCCGACCTCGCCGACATCGGTCTCGCCATCGCCGTCGCCGTCCACGTCGCCGCCGATCTCGATCGTGTCCGCGACATCCGTCGAATCCGCGTCGTCCTCGCCGCAGCCCATTCCGAGGAGCCCACTGACGATCAGCAGGATGGCAGCCGTACGCCTCATCACTCACCCCCAACGCCCTCGGAGTCCCCGACCTGACAGACCACTGCTCCCCACAAAGTACAACGCCCCGACCCTACTTGCGTAGGATCGAGGCGTCGTAGACACACCTTTCACACGTCAGGAATCAGTCGGCACCGACCGTCACCATCGTGTTCTTGTTGTCGGCCACGCCGATGACTTCCTCGACACACGCCGCCGCGTCCGCGACGCAGGCATCTGCACCCACGCCGCCATAGTCGCTGTAGGCGTTGACCCCTTCCTGAGCACCCTCGGCGTCGGTGTTCTTGTACTCGACCCCGTCGAGCACGAAGATGAACTCCGGCATGGCACCGAGCTTCAACAGGCCATCATGCTTGCCGATGTTCTCCGACAAGACGAACGTGTACACGCCGTCATCGGCAGTCGAGTCGCCCTTCATCCCGTCGTCGCTGAGAGCGATCTCGCTCCAGCCCCAGGCGCTGCCCTTGACCTTCACCTTGCCGCTGTAGTCGAGGCCCTGGAACAACGCATTGAGGTTCGCGCCGTCGCCCGACACGTCGATCTCCAGACGGAAGTCGACCGTACCGAACGGCGCAATGACCAGGCCGGTCGCGACGATCGGAGCCAATGCGCCCGCGGGCACCGTGAACTTGCCGTTGCCGCCGACCCAGATCCAGCTGCCCCCACCGCGCTGCGCGCCGTACTCGAACTCGCCACCGGCGTTCGACACCCACACCGAGTTGCTCCACTTGTGATCACCCGCGACCGCACCCGCCGGCTCGTGACCCGCCGGGCCCGGACCATCGTCGAAGATGGGGCACGTACGGACCCGGCCCGCTACTGACCCGCACCGCCCGCACGTCGCGCTCGTTCCTTTCGCGCGCTGACGCGCGGGCCGCAGTCGAGCTCGGCGTCGCCACAATCCTCGGTCTCTCCGCCGAACACGAATAGCTTCGGCCGCCGATGCGATCAGCCTCAGCCTGCCCCGATCCCAGGAACCGCTGACTATCGAACGCATCGCCGTCGCAGCTCGGTGCACCCACAAGGACGAAGCGATCAACAAGAACCGGAATGGAGAAGCCCCGGCCTCGCCAGGTGTTGCGGACCTTGACGACATTCAAGCGCGCCGATAGAGTCTTGCAGCTCGACTACCGGGGAAACAATGCTGAACGCTCTTTTGCGGCTCCGAGTATGCGTATTCATGGCTCTCGGTGGCTCGACCGCTGGATGCTTTCCCGATCCTCCTTCGTGCGTGGGCGATAATCCTTGCGATGACGATAGTGACTCGGAAATCGACGAGACCGAGGAGTCTGAGGTTGGCGACTCCCAAGCGGAAGACGTCGACACCGAGACGGCCGACGATGTCATTGGTGAGGTGCACGACGTCGAGGTCAGTGACGATCTCGATGTGACGGTCGACCTTGACAGCGGAGCGGATCTCGCGTTCGACACGGACCCGGAAGCGGATGTCGATGGCCGGCACGAAGTGGACTTGGACACGCTGCTGGATTCTGAGACAGAGCCACCTCCCGATACGACAGCACCTGTCGAGACTTTCGCTGAAGTCGAAGCGGTGGTGGAGACCGAGACGAGTCCCGAGGTCGAGACGAATATCGAGGTCGACATTGGGCCAACTATCGTAGATTGCTCCGAGCTGACTTGCGGTAGTGAGCGCCGGGAGTGCATCGAAGGGGGTGGTGCGATCGATGCCAAATGTGGGAGGTGCCTCGCAGGCTATTCCATCATGGGTTCGGAGTGTATCGCGTCCGTCGAGCCACCTACGGGGGTCATGGCGAGCTCGAATCGGACAGCCGACGTCGAAGTACAGTGGACTGCGCGCGCCGGCGCGACGGGATACCATGTCCAGCGCTGTGACCTGGCGAGTTGCCCAGGCGACAATGGCTGGTTTGCGTTAACGAGCGCGCCGGTCACCACGACTTCGTACCTTGATGCGACTGTTGCAGTTCCGGGACTACCGCCTGCGCCAAGTGGCGTGCAGGCCAGCCGGTCCTCATCAACGCAGGTCACGATAACATGGAGCCCTGCGACTGCACCCCCAGTCGCAACGTATCGATATCGGGTCGTGGCAATTGGCGTTGCTGGCGAGAGTCCTGGATCGACGTCGACGGTGGGCAGCGTCGCGGAGCGACCAATTACAGGATACGATGTGAGAATTGATGGCGGAGCCTGGACCTCGGCTGGCGGATTGGTTGCCCAATACAATGATCCGCAGGCACCCGCACCGTCCGTGTTGGCAGCTACCGCGACCGCGTCGCAAGGCACATTCGAGCAGTACGTGCGCCTGACATCTGGTGGCGGGTCGACGACCCAGGGGTCCGAACGGCTCTACGAAGTGCGTGCGACGACTGCGAGCGGCCAGGGTCAATCGGAATCTGCGAGCGGATGGAGAATCGCCGGTCCCTTGATGTTGCAATGGGAACGTTCGAGCGGGGCGACACCCGACAATTTCTCGCCTATCTCCGGCGCAACTGCGGCGGGCTATGATGACACGAGCGCCCCCTCGGATGGCAGTACTCGCTGGTACAGAGTTGTAGCAAGCGCGGCGGGCGCAGTCTCACGACCGAGCGCAGCTATCGCGGGCTCGCGACTGAACCCGACCAGCCTCGTTCCGACCGGGGTGACTGCGAGTATCGATCGCGTCGTGGACGTCGAGGTACGCTGGAATCCGGTCGCCAACGCGAGTGGCTACTACGTCAGCCGGTGCGACGTCGCGAACTGCGCGAGTGGGGCATCGTGGTCTGCGCTCAACGGTGTCGCAACGACCGCAGCGTCCTACGTCGATACGACCGTTGCTATCCCGCCGCTACCAAATGCACCTGGCAATCTGGTCGCGACCGGTGAGTCCGATGGTGTCACGCTGACATGGAGTGCTGCGGCTACTGCTGGCGCCAAGCAATACGGCTATCGCGTGACCGCTGTTGTGTCTGGTAGTCAGGGCGCTCCCTCACAAACGGCCCAGGGCCAGGTCGCGGAGCGTCCGCTGACAGGCTACGAAGTGAGGGTCGATAGCGGCGCGTGGGGAACTCTGGCGCCCAACAACGTTATGTATCAAGACACCGCGGCATCTGGGCCTACGCTGAACTCGGTAGTCGCGACCGCCTCGCACGCCACCTACGCAGAATATGTGCGTTTGACCTCGACCGGCGGCGAGGCGACTTCAGGAGCGCTCAGGAGCTACGAGGTCAGAGCAGTCACGGCCCAAGGCCAGAGTCCGGCGAGCAGCGCAAGCGCGCGTCGTGTTGCAGGTGCGTTGAGCTACCAGTGGGAGCGTTCGAGCGGATCGGCATCAAGCGGCTTCTCCGCGATTAGTAACGCAAATGGCGCGACTCATGACGACACAGGAGCGCCCACCGATGGCAGCGTCAGGTTCTATCGCGTCGTGGTCAGTGCGGCCGGTGCTCAGTCGATGACAAGTCCTGCTGTTTCCGGAATGAGGCTTGCGCCGCCGACTCTCGCTCCGACGATAACGGAAGCAACTTCGGAGCTCTCGGATGTGGTCAAGGTCACCTGGACCGCCGTCCAGGGCGCGACAAGCTACCATGTCTATAGAGGGACGACGAAGCTCACGGCGAATCCTGGCGTCCAAGGGCCGAGCTTCGATGACTCTCTGATTGCGGGCGCGGCGAGTTGGACCTTCCCTACCAACCTCCAAGCGACGACCACGAACACGAGCCAGGTGGACCTCTCGTGGACAGCGCCGGTTCGACCTCTTGGCCCTACCGCAGACTACACGGTGCGCGCCGTCAACGCCGCTGGCGAGGGACCAGCGTCCAACTTCGCAAGCGGAAGGAGATCAGCGCCAGCGCTCCTCAGCTTCGAGGTAGAAGTCGCACCGGCGGGTTTGGGGAGTGCGTGGGTCTCAACCGGTTCCGTGGCCGGGGCGTGGACCCACTCAGATGCACCGCAAGCGGCGATCATCGGCGGCATGATTACCGCGAGTCAGGGCATGAACCGGAACGTTCAGCTCGCGCTGTCCGGCGCGGCGGTCGTCGCACCGGACGTGACGTATCGGGTTCGAGGCGCACTGACTGGCAACAACTTCACGCCCAACTCGAACAGCGTCGTTGGACGGCGTGGGGCAAACGCTCTGAGCCAGCAATGGCAACGCTCATCCGGCACGAGCGCGAGCGGCTTTGCAAACCTTGGGGGGGGAACGACCGCAACTTTCCAGGACATCACGGCTCCGAGCGACGGCGGACATCGCTGGTATCAGGTCGTACTCAGCGCCCCAGGCGTCACCTCACGAACACTTGCCGCGGTCGAAGGCTGGCGTTTGGTGTTCGTTGCAATCGATGGCGGGTTTAATTTGACCTGCGGCCTAGCCACGGATGCGCGAATCTGGTGTTGGGGAATCAATAGCAACGGCGAGCTTGGACGGGGCCACACCAATTCCAGCACTGAAATCGCTCTCATATCGAGCATCAGCGGAAACACTGGATTTGCGAGCTTTTCAGTCGGATTCCGACATACCTGTGCGCGCTCGACTCAAGGGGATATCTGGTGCTGGGGTCTCAATACCTCAGGCCAACTCGGGGACGGCTCGGGCACGAGCCAAGCTACACCAGTCAAAGTGACTGGGCTTCCGGGCACAGCAATCTCGGTGGGCGCAGGTACCTCACACAGCTGCGCTGTGATGATCACCGGCTCCGTGAGTTGTTGGGGAAACAACACATCGGGGAAGCTGGGCAACAATAGCACGACGAACAGCAACGTTCCGGTCTCCGTGGTTACGTCTGCGGGAGCCCTCACCTCGGTCTTGGACGTCTACCTAGGTTCGGGTCACACCTGCGCACGCCGAGCTGGCGACGCCTACTGCTGGGGGGCGAACAATCAGCGTCAAATAGGAGACGGAGGAACGACGAACTCTTCCGTCGCGGTCCAGGTCGCAGGGCTTTCGAATGTTGCTGAGATGGGCCTCGGCAGCGAGCACAGCTGCGCACGGCTCACGGACGGCAACGTGCGGTGCTGGGGCAAAAACGCCAACGGTCAGGTGAGCGGTGGCAACCCGACGCCCCCATCGCTGGTGGATGTGATTGGAGTGTCGAACGCCACCAAGCTCGCCATCAAGGATCTCGGAAGTTGTGCGCGTGAGACCACTGGAACTGTGCGTTGCTGGGGGGCCTCTCCGCTCGGCAACGGAAGCGGCAATGATAGCTCGGTACCGGTCCAAGTCACCCCGCTTGCAGTTGCGGCCAGCATCGGTGCAGGTGTCGGTAGCTGTGCGGTCGTCGACGGCGGAGTATGGTGCTGGGGTACTTCTCCGAGTGAAGTGATCCTCCCATAAGCGAAAGGCCACTCGGTCGGAGGCGCGCGTAGGGCACGCTCGAACCGAATGGCCCCTCGGACTTCAGATCGTCCGGGGCTCAAGGCCGACCTCAAGCCTCCGGATCCCTTGTCGACGTCACTACTCCGGAACCTGAACGTAGGTGTTCTGGTCCGTCGTGCCTTCGAGGTTGGAGATCGTTGCTGGGGTGGCGATTCCGCCATCGATGAGCCACGCGCTGATACCCGTCTTGGACGGGATGCCGTCGACCTTGTATTCGAGGCTTAGGCTGCCCAGCACGAACACGAACTGCGCCTGGTCACCCGGCTTCAGGAGACTGTCGTGCTTGCCGAGGTGCTCCGAGAGCAGGAACGTGTAAATGCCATCGCCAGCAGTGAGATCGCCGCCCATACCATCGTCCGTCAGCATGATCTCGCCCCAAGCCCAGGCGCTACCTTTCACCTCGACCTGGTCGGTGTAGTCCTCGCCCTGGAAGGATGGATCGAGGCTCTGGCCCTCGTTCGAGACGTCGATCTCAAGACGCAGGTCGATCGTACCGAACGGCGCGATGGTCAAACCCGGGGCCACGATCGGTGCGAGCGTGCCCGCGGAGACCGCGAATGTGCCGTCGCCGCCGACCCAGATCCAGCTGCCACCAGCGCGTTGCGCGCCGTAGGCAAAGTCGCCACCCGCGTTCGAGACCCACACTGAGTTGCTCCACTTCGAGTCGCCCGCGACCGCGCCGGCCGGCTCGTGCCCAATGGGGCCCGGACCATCGTCGAAGAGCGGCACGTATGGCCCCGTCCAGGTGCTGTCGAACGCGATCATGTCGGTTGCGTCGTCATAGACGAACGAGCCCTTCCACTCGAGCGCATCGCTGGCTTCGTAGGTCTTGTTCACGCTGTCGTCGACAGTGAAGCTCACCTCGACCTTAGTGGGCACCTCGACGTAGGTGTTTTTGTCGCCAGTAGGCAGGTTCGCGATCGTAGCCTCAACTTTGTTGGTGCCGTCGCTCAGCCACGCAGCGACACCCTGTGTCAAGGGGATCGCAGCATCAACGCCACCCTTGTATTCGGAGTCGTCGAACACGAAGACGAACTGAGCCACGTCACCCGGCTTCAAGAGCCCGTCGTGCTTGCCCAGATTGTCCGACATGCGGAAGGTGTAGATCTTGTCGCCCGCGGTGGCGTCGCCCTTCGTACCGTCGTCGACCATCGCGATCTCGCCCCAGCCCCAAGCACTGCCCTTCACCTTGTAGGCGTTGTAGGTGACACCCTGGAACGTCGGGTCGAGATTCGCGCCATCGTCCGATGCGTCAAGCGTCAACAGCAGGTCGATCGTACCGTGCTTGCTGATGGTCATGCCGGTTGCGTCGACTTGGCCAGTCGAGCCCGCGGGCACGACGACCGTGCCGTTGCCGTTGCCGTTCCAGATCCACGAGCCGGCGCCGTCACCATAGGCCGCGCCGTACTCGAAGGTCTGATCGGCGGTCGGGGTGGCGACCTTGACGGCGAGCGTCCAGATGCCGTCACCCGCGACCGCACCGGGCTTCTCGTGCCCGCCCGGAGCCGGGCCATCATCCCAGAGCGGGGCGTACGGACCGGACCCACCGCCCCAACTCGAGTCGAACGTGGCGACGTTGGTCGCCGCGTTGTAAGTCATCGAGCCCTTCCACACGAGCTTGTCGGCCGCGGTGAAGGTCTTGTTGGCGCTGTCATCGATAGAGAACGTCAGGGTCGCGTACGTCGTCTCGGTCGTGTCCGGCGTGACGTCGGGCGACGTCTCTTCGAGAACGTCGGGGGTGGCCTCTCCGGTTGCGTCCGGCGTCGTCTCTTCCGTCACGTCCGGTGTCGTCTCGGACCCGTCGCGCGTGTCTGCCACGTCCGTCGTGTCGGTCTTCTTGTCGTCGTCGCCGCAGGCCCCTAGCATGGCCACGAGGCCGATGCTCGACAGGATCCCGAACCGGCGCAGGTTCGCTACGTAATTCATCCCAATCTCCCTAGGAAACGCGGCGTTCCCAAGAAACCGCCGCCATTACACTCACCTCGCCGGACACCTTGCCCGGCGGCAGATCCCACTCGACAGCTCGCTACGGCCCTGCCGCGCTGAGCTTCCAGATGCGGCCCTCGTAAGGGCCAAGACGCGGGCCGACCGGCACCGCTGTCGGATCGCTCACGCTCTCGTCGACCGTCGAACCCAATAGGCCCTCGAACCGCCACGGTCCAGCCCCCACAAGTCCAATGCCCTCCTTTACATCGAGCGTGCCGACGTCCACCTCGCCCGCGCTGAGGTTGACCACTGTCAAGATCACCTCGTCGTCCGTGAACCTCAGGAGCGAAAGCACTCCCCCTTGGCCCGTTGCCGGGAGCGCAATCACACCCTCGCCGGTCAACGCGGGGTGGGCGTGTCGCAATCGAATGAGTGCCTGATAATATCGGAGCAGACTCGTGGGACTTGCCAGGGCAGTGGCGATATTGCGAACGTTGCTCTCGCTCGCGAAGCCCATCCACGGTTTCGAGGCGTTGGTGAAGCCGTGGTTCGACTCGGGTGCGGCCGTCCAGGCCAAAGGCCCACGCTTGGCCTCGTCGCCGCCAGGTGCGGGCGGGGACGCCGACTTCACCCCGAGCTCGTCGCCGTAGTACAAGTAGGGCGTGCCCGGCAGTGTCATCAGGAGGAACGCCGCCGCGCGCTGCTCCGCGTCGTCGAGTTTGCGCGACAGACGGTCGAGATCATGATTCGACAAGAACGTGGCGGCGTAGCCCCAGGGTGTACCGGCGGACTTCTGCGCGGCGAGCTCCGAGCGGAGCCAGTTGGTCGCCCCATCGGCGACCGACTTGGTGATCGCCGCCTGGAGATCGAAATCGAACGCCTGGTGCAGCTCCTTGCCAGCGCCCCAGTAAGTCGTGACGGCAGGACGGCTGGTCCATACCTCGCCGACCAGATAGGCGTCGTCCCCGAGATCGGCCCGCAATGACCGCCAGAACGCGTGGGTCTCGGGCTGCTCGAAGAGCTTGCCGTCGCTGCTCTCGACCAGATAACGCGCCGCATCGAGCCGAAAGCCCGCGACTCCACGGCCGAGCCAGTCCTTTCCGATGGCGGTCATCTCCGCCGCCACTGCGGGCTCGCGGTAATTGAGATCCGGCATTCCCGACCAGAAGATGCCATAGAAGTAACTCCCTCCGTAGGGGTGCCAGACATTACCGGTTCCGAACGGTTGCTTCCAACCCGGATTGTCTGAGCGCCACACATACCAGTTCCGCCTGGCGGCCGTGGCCCCCGACCTGGCATCGACGAACCACGGGTGATTCGCGCCGCTGTGGTTCATCACGAAGTCGAGCACCACCTTGATGCCACGCGCGTCGCACGCGGCGATGAGCGCATCGAAGTCGGCACTGGTGCCGTAGTCGGGCTCGATGGCGGTGTAGTCCGTGACGTCGTAGCCGTGATACGAATCGGACGCGAAGATCGGCATGAGCCAGAGGCCGTCGACCTCGAGATCGTCGCCCGCGCCGGGCACGCCGTCGTTGAGATAGTCGAGGCGATCGATGATGCCGCGCAGGTCGCCGATGCCATCGCCGTCAGAGTCTTGAAAGCTGCGTACGAAGATCTCGTACATCACGGCGCCTTCGTACCAGGGCCGCGCGGGTGGGCTTACCTCGGTGTCGGCGACAGCGGCCGCATCAGCCATGTCGCCAGCGCCTTGATCGCCGGAGTCGACATCGGCGACCTCCGCGATGTCGGTCGCTTCCGAGATATCCGCGTCGACCTCAGCGCGCGTCGCGTCCCCGCCGCACGCCCCGAGGCAACATAGCAATACAGCGGTGCTCATGCGCCGCATCACTTCTCGCCTGGCGCCGCGAACACGACCGTGCGCGCACCCTCGACCTTGGAGGAGCCAACCACTTCGAGCGCCGCCGTATCGCCCACGACATTGAGCACGATGGCCGTGCCGAGCGCCTCGCCGGCCGCATCGAGCACGGTCGCGAGCCGGCCTTTGGCGACCTCGGCAAACACCACTGGGGCCGCGCTCAAGAGCGTGCCGCGCTGGAACACGACCGGGATGCCGCTGACCTTGGGTCGCTCGCCGGAAACGTAGGTGAGGCTCAACGGGCGATCGACCCGCACGTCCAGCCCGAGCGCATCGAGCACCGGTGGCCCGGCGCCTTCGAGCCGGCAACGGTCGTCATCCCAGACCCGACAATCGCCGCCATGTCCGACGCGACGCACGCGGCCATCACCGGTCGGCGAGGTCGCGAGCACGACCACGAGCACACCGCGCACTGGCCCGACGATGGCGTCGCCCGGGAACGTGGCGATCAAGCGGCGGCCGCTGGCAGTGATGCGCGCTGCCTGCACGACATCGTCTTCACTCAGGTCGGGCATCGAGCTCACGACCAGCACCCGGTCCCAGGCTTCGCCCGCCGGCACCCGGAAGTCGCGCCCCGGAAGCGCCGCGATGTGCCCCGCCTCGGGCACCGTGTCGAGGTACACATCGATCGTCTGCGGCACCATCGTCACGATGCGGTCACGCGCCGCACGGATATCGCTCATCGTGGGGACCGGTGACGCGAACGTCGCCTCGAGGCGCCACGCATCGCCGACCTTCGCGAGGGTCACGTGCTCGAGGTCGAAGGTGCCCGGCCCGAGGTCGGGATGGATCGGGTGGACGAGCCGGACGTCGCCCGGCGCATCCGCGAAGTCGAGCACCAGCTCGCTCGCGCGCACCTCGCTGGAAGCGCATGCGAGCGGACCAGATAACAGCCCGACCAGACCGACAACCGCAGGACCGACCGATCGCAAGCGTCTCACTCCTGGCAGGGTAACGTGATCGGCGCCGCCGAGAACTGGCTCGGATAGGCATCCAACTGGCAGTCACCGTCGCTGTCGAGCATGCTCTCGAGTGTATCGTCGACGCAATTGGCGCGCCGACCCTCGGGCGGCGGGTTCAGGTCGCTCGCCCACAGCACCGTACCGCAGCCGCCCTTGGCGGGTGCCAGGAGGTTCGACTTGTCCTTGTTCGTCGTTTCGTCGCCGTAGATATCCTGGCGCACAATCATGCGATCGCCGTTGATGTCGCGCAGCTCGAGGATGCGCTGATTGCCAGGCCACTCCTCGCTGCCCGTCCATAAGGCGCCCTGGGAACCCCAGGTGAACTTGTAGCCGATGCGCACCCAGCGCGCTGTGGCCTCACCCGCGTCGAACCACGGCAGGTCGAACGAGAGGGTCCACAGGTTGTCGCCTGAGACGGCATCGCCGTTGGTGCCGTCGTCGTACATCGGGATCGTGTTCGGGCTCCAGTTGCCCATCTTCTGGCCGGCCGCGTCGAACGTCGCCGAGTCGATGCACGGCGCCGGATCGGTGTCGCAGTTTGGCGTCGACTCGTGCAGCGCGCCGGTGATGAACATGCGCTTGTCGACCGCATCGATGGTCCACTTGAAGCGGTTGATATTGGAGCAGTTGCGGTCCTTGCCGCCCTCCCGGAAGTCGGCAATCAGCACGACCTTGATCGTGTCCTGGGCGTAGCAGACGTCAAATTCGAGCGCGGCGAGCGCGGCCTCGAGCGCGGTGTCGAAGGCCTCCGTCGTGAGGTCGGCGGCGGCGTCGCCGGTGTAGTCGGCAGCCGCCGTGAGCGCGCTCACGTCGAGATAGCTCTCGCCGCCCGTGGGGAATGCGCGCAGCGCGGGCTTATTGGTGATGTCGCCCGACACGAGGCGCGCGACCATCTCGCGCAGGGGTTTGATGCGGGCTTCGTCATCGCTGAAGAGCGTATCGACCTCCGACAGCGCTTTGACGACCGCTTCGGGCGACAACGACGCGAGCGTCGACGGCGGCTCGGCATAGCGGGCCTTGGCCATCAGCAGCAAGGTCGCCGCGGTTGCATCGCTATCGAGGTCGTCCATGAACGCGACTGGCACCGCACCGTCGGCCCCGGGCAGGTCCTGGCCCATCGCGATGGTGACGCTCTCGTCGTTGACGGTCGCCTTCTTCGGCACCTGCGGCACGAGGCCCCAGACCGCCGTCGGCCCACCGCTCGCGATGACGACTGTGTTCACGAACGCGGTCGTCGCGGGGAACGACGCCGTAAAGGCACCGCCCTCCGACGTCGTCGTCGCCTGATCCGCGAGCGCGATGCCGCCCGGCGTGTAGAAGCCGACGCTGGCGCCGTCACCGACGACGGTCGCTTTGCCGGTCACCGTCTGGCTGCCAGCGGGCGGGGGCGTGTTGAAGTCGCTCGTGGTGAAGTGGCCATAGATCTGCGGGTCGATGCCGCAGCTCGTCAGAAAAAGCGCTGTGAGTGCAATACGTTTCACCAGCCCACCTCCACGCTTGCCTTCGATCGGATGACGTCGAAGAGTCGGTCCGTGTCGCGTTCGCGCTGCGCGTCCTTGTGGAAATACTCGAGACGATAACGCAGCGTGAGCCCTTCGTAGGAGTACGCCATGTCGAACCACGGCCGGATCTTCAGGGTCGTATCGTCGCCGTAGCCCTGCTCGAGCGTGCCGCGCCGGTTCTCCTCGTCCCACCAGTCGAACTGGGTGCCGATGGTGAGACGCAGCCCGTCCGCGGCCGGGTAGCTGGCCCAGATGCGGTTCGTCGAGATGAGGCCGAGGTAGTCGTCGCTGCCGGTCGTCGACGAACGCTTGTCCTGGTCCCAGATGAGCTTCACCTTGAAGCCGAGGTCGAGGCCGAGCCCGGCGCCGGTATGCCAGAGGCCCGACAGGACACCGATGGCGGACATGCGATCCTGGTTCTTGCGATAGACCGAACGCGGGTCGCGGCCGCGGTCGAAGATGTTCGCGTAGTCGTAGAGGTCGGTGTCGGTGTAGCCGTCGGTGTGGAGGAAGTCGGGAAACTTCGTCTCGACGTCCCGGTTCTGCTTGTTCGTGTTGTACGTGAGGAAGGTGCCTTCGAGCTGCAGCTCGAGGTCGCTCTTGTAGGACAAGATTGCAGTGCCGCCGTGCCAGCCGATGATCGTCTCGTACCAGGCCTCGTCGAAGTCGACGAACTCGTTGGCCGAGTTGAGGGTCGGGATCTGCCCGCCCTCGATGAAGCCGTCCGTCAAGAGCACGTCGGCCTCGCGCCGGGCGCCGAAGATCGTCTGGAACGTCTCGCCGATGTTGAAGTATTCGAACTGCAGGTTGACGTCGGTGGCGACATCGAAGAACTCGGCGCGGGCGCGCACGAAGTAGCCGAACATGTCGGGGTCGTACACGAGCGGGAAGACGCCGTTGTTGAGGAGCACGCCGTTGCCTGCCACGTCGGTGCCGATGCTCTGGTAGGAGAGTCCGCCGATGAGGTTGAACGAGCCCGCGTCCCACGAATCGATCTGCGCTTCGAGGGTCGTGACCGAGTTGGCGTAGCGGTTCTTCCAGTCGACGGCGCCGTTCTGGCCGCAGCCGGGGATGGGGTTACCGAGCTCGTCCTGGCACGACGCGTTCTCGGAGCCGACTGCGTCCGGGTCGGCGAGGTCGATCTCGGAGTCGACCGTGAGCGTGCTGATGAGCGTCAGGTTCACGCCCGAGGCCGGCGCGCTCTCGAGCTTCAGCGCGTAGGCCCAGTCCTGCGAGTAGAACGGGATGCGCACGAGCGGATCGCCGACGCCCGTCGACCAGTTCGGACCGACCCAGAGCTTCGGTAGCGCAATGACCGCCATGTGATAGCGGAGCAGCTCCTCGTCGATCGTGCCCTGCACGAAGATTCCTTTGCCGTTGTCGCGGTCGATGTAACGGACCTTGCCGATGGTCCACGGGCTGAACATACCGAAGTCGCTCGCCCCGATGAGGACCGAATCGACAAAGCAGATCGGCAGCTCGGCGTGGATCCAGTAGCCGCGCAACTTCATGTACGTCGCGCGATTCATGCCGAGCGACTCACCCGAGGTGTTCTCGGCGTCGTAGGCGATGTCGCCGTTTTCCCACCAGTCCTGCCACACGCTGCCATAGCGGCTCTGCACGCGGGCGCCAGCCTGGATGTGCTCACCCACGCGGCCGATGATGTTGAGCTCGAGCTCGCTCGCGACGCCGTTGTCGCCCGAGATGTTGTCGGGCCAGAACGGGTTGCCGAGCGACACGACGCCCGCCCGGTCGTTGTTCCGGTAGAGCCACTTCGTATAGATCTTGCCGGCAACTTCAAAGTTGCCGCTCTCGGCGCGCACGACTGCCGCAGGCCCCGCGATAACGGGGGCCAGTGCGGCGACGACGCTTCCTGCCAGGGTGACGACCAGGCGGGAGATGTGCATTTTCAGCCCTCCGGATAAACCATCTGTAGAGTTGCGCGCGGGCCCTTGCCGGCCGCGTCGCACTTGTAGGTACCGAGCATCGTGTACTGCGCCGGCACTTCGGATGCCTCGCCCTTGCCCTTGCCGGCGAGGATGTCGATGGCGTGCGGGTCGCAGTCGTAGTCATTGCCGCCACCGAAGCGGTGCTGGCCGCCGTACTCGTTGACCTTGCGGGTCAGGAGGTCGGTCTTGTCGGGGAAGCCCTCGTTCGACTGCACGACGACCTGGTAGCCGGTCGTGCCGGTGAGGGCGCCGACCTTCGACTTCGGGAAGCGCGCGACGAGCTTCTTGCCCTGGGCCTTGACACTGCTCGGGAGCACGATGTCGCTCTTGAAGGAGGCGGCCTTGCCGTTGACCTCGGACTGGACGCGCGTGGTGCCCTGCGGGCTGATGATGAGGGCCTTGTCCCACGCCGACTCGGGGGCGAACTGGATGTTGAGGCCCGCAAGCCCGTCGGTGTGGCCGCTGCCGGCCTTGTGGTCGAGGTCCAGGAAGATAAAAATCATCTGGGTCGAGAAGCCGTTGCCACCCCACGCCTTCGAGTCCCAGGGATCTTCGATCTTGGCGTTGAGCTCGACGGTCACTTTGATGGCGTCGCCGTCTTCTTCGAGCTTCGCTTCGACCAGGTCGAACGAGCCCTTCGTGTAGACCGCGTCGGTCGGGTAGGTGTAGCTGCCCGGACCTTTGTCGTCTCCCTTCGGGTCCTTGAAGACGAACTCGGCGGCTAGCGCAGAGGCCCCGGTGGTGGAGATCACGCCGGCGAGGGCGAGCTTGGAGATGAGTCGATTCACGGCCGAAATCCTTTTCGAGGTGGTGTCGACCTCGACTGACGTTGCAACGGCGCGAAAGGAACCGGACACCTCGATATTCCGCGCCGGAACCATCAACCCGAAATCGGATCAGGTCAATGCCCGGGCGATGCGTTTGCATCCATGGACACGAACAGCGTTCGACCGCATCATCTCGGCGCGCGGGTCTGGCGCGCGAGTCACGCAGCCCCTCCCTGCCGACCGGAGAATGTTCATGGACCTTATCCGCTATAGCGTCCTCTGCATCGCGACGATTGGCCTGGTGGCCTGTGGCGATGACGACAAAGGCAACAAAGACATCGACGCCGTGACTGATACGGAGGTCGCGGACGGGGTGCCCGACGCGACCGACGAGACCGACGAGACTGATGCGGCGGCCGACACGGCCGACACTTCCGTTCCCGACGGAACCGGCGAGACCGGCGAGACATTGGAAGAGACCTCGGAAACAGACGGCACGAGCGAGGTCGGGCCGGGGACCTACGAGGTCGTGCACGCGTGGTCGGCCGATGGGGCGTCGCTGCGGGTGCGCTTCAACGCACCGATCGATGTGGCCAGCGCCGAGACAGCGGGGGTGTTCAACCTGGTCGCTTCCGATGGGGTGACGGCCGAGGTGAGCGATGTGGTCGTCGACGGCAACGACATCCAGTTGGGGATCGAGCCGATCCTGGCCGCGACAAAGACGTGGGACCTCGAGATTACCGGGCTCGCGTCGAGCGACGGGCGGGTGCTGACCTGGACGGGGCCGGTGAAGACCACGCTGCTCTTGAACATGGTCTGGCACCAGCACCAGCCAAGCTACCTCGACCCGACCAAGGACGAGCTGCAGGGGCCGTGGGTGAGGAAGCACGCGCAGAAGAGCTACTACGACATGACGGCCATGTTGGAGGCGTTCCCAAAGGTGCACCTCAACGTGAACCTGACATCGTCGCTCTTGACCCAGCTCGAGCGCTACGTCGACGCGCTCGGGCCGTTCGTGAATGTCGCGGCGGGCACCGTCGACGAGGCGGGCTTCCTCGCGGCGCACGAAGGGCACACCGACCCGTGGGTCGATATCCTATTGAAGGACACGCCGGCGCCGGGTGCAATGACCGAGCTGGAGCGTGACCGCTATTGGGCCGGCGTGTGGTCGTTCAAGAGCATCTCGGAGGTGCTGCGCAGCTTCTTCCCCGAGTACGAGGCGCTGCTCGCGCGCGATGGCGCGAGCTACACGAAGTACGATCTCGCGCTCTTGAAGGTGTGGTTCGAGGTTGCGTGGATGGACCCGGGCTTCTTCCGTGCGACGACGATCGAGATGGCGGAGGGGCCGGTCGCTATCGACCTGTCGGACGTGGTCACCGAGGACAACGGGCTCTACACGCTCGCGACGAAGTACACCGACACGTCGATTCCCGAGGCGACGCGCATCGCCGACCTCGAGACGCTGGCGAACCGGCTCATCGCCGAGCAGTACAAGATCATGGCGGGCGTGTTCGGGATCCATAAGAAGATGATGGCGAATGCGAGCCCGGCGCCGCAGGTCGAGGTGCTGACGACGCCGTTCTTCCACCCGATTCTGCCGCTCCTGTTCGACACCGATCTGGCGAAGGTCGGACAGCCCGCGGACCCGCTTCCGGAGCCGGCGTTCGCGTATCCCGAGGACGCGACGCTGCAGATCGCGATGGCGGTCGAGTACTACACCAGCATCTTTGGGCGCGCGCCGCGCGGCATGTGGCCGTCAGAGGGAGCGGTCGCCGAGGAGATCGTGCCGGCGCTCGCGGCCAATGGCATCGAGTGGATTGCGACCGACCGCCAGGTGCTCGACCGCGGCATGCCGGGGGCAACGCACTTGCGTCCGTACATGGTCGATGGCGACACGGTCGTGGGCAACGGCGGCAGCGATGACGACGAGCTGATGATCGTCTTCCGCGACACCGAGATCTCGGACAAGGTCGGCTTCTTCTACCAGTCGCAGCCGCCGCTCGCGAACATCGCCGACTTCACGCTGTCGGTCATCGGCAAGGCCGGGCGCTTCGGCGAGCCGCAGCGTCTCTTGTCGGTCATCCTCGACGGTGAGAACGCGTGGGAGTGGTACTCGCAGGACCACGACGCGAAGAAGTTCCTGGAAGGACTCTACACGTCGCTGTCGAATGCGTACGACGAGCGCGCGATCATCACCGTCACCGGTGGCGAGTACATCAGCGGCAACGCCGGGCGCGACGTCGCGGCACATCCGGTGCCCGCGATGACCGAGTACGAGGGTCTCATCCCTGGCTCGTGGATCGGCGGGCGCCTCGATACGTGGATCGGCGAGCCCGAGGAGAACCTCGGCTGGATCTATCTGAGAACGGCGCGTGACGAGATCGAGGCGGCGCGAGCACAGCTCGAGCCGGTGCTCGGCATGCCGGAGTCGTACCTTGTGCCACCGCTCGAAGGTGGCACCAAGCTGGCGTGGTGGAAGGCCTGGCGCAATGTGTTGTCGGCCGAGGGCTCGGACTGGTTCTGGTGGTACGGCAGTGACCAGACCGCCGCGGGCGGCGACGACTCGCCGTTTGACGATATCTTCCGGGCACAGTTGGTGGCGGCCTATACGGAGTTGAACATTGCGCTCACGGGCGAGGGGTTCGAGGCGGTGCCGGTGCCGGCGTTCTCGCCGATCCTGCAGCCCGCGCCGATCGTGATGACGGGGCCGTTCGGGGTGGTGCCGAAGCTGGATGGCGTGCTCACGCCCGACCAGAGCGAGTGGGTGCCGCCAGGCGGCGTCTTCTTCGACGGCGACTCGTCGGGTGCGACGGCCGATCCCAATGACGACATCGCGCGTGTCTTCTACGGGCACAACCGCTTGCAGGGCGGGCGCGTGTTTATCGGCATCGACCTGCGTGAGGACCTGTCGGCCAAGCTCGGCACCGACTATAGGCTCGTCATCTACACGAGCCAGGGGCGCCTGGTGGACAACGAGCTCGTGCAGGATCCGACCGCTGACACAGTGGAAGGCATCGACGTGGCGTTCCAGTCGGGAGGTGCGGCGCGGCGCATCATCATCGACTTCAGCGGCGAGACCCCGGTCGTGCGCTTGCAGAAGGCAAACGCGGCTGGCGGCTGGGAGGACACGGCCTCGACCATCAAGCACGGTGGACCGGTCGCGGGCGGCACACTCATCGAGCTGGAGTTCTTGCTGTCGGAGCTCGGCATGAGCAACGGCGACCCGCTCGAGCTCGTGTTCTTCGCGGTCGACGCGGGTGTCGTGCGCGACATCGCGCCGAACGTCGGCACCCAGATCGTGTTCGCCGACCCGACACGGCTCGTGACGGTCGCCTTCGAGCTCGATGTGACCGGTGACTGGGACGCGGCTATCAGTGACCCGCCGCCGCCCGATGGCACGGGAGTGCCGTCGATCGTCGGCAACCAGGACGTGTTTGGACAGTGGTCGCCGAATACGGTGCCGATGAAGGACGATGGCGTGGCGCCCGACCTCGTCGCCAACGATGGGATCTGGACGTTCGGGCACACGTTCGTGCCGGGAACGGGGCTCCAGTACAAGTACACCATCGGCCAGAGCGGCGAGAGCTGGGGCGGTACCGAGGAGTACCCGCTGACGAACCGCGGCTACACCGTGCCGGCCGATGGCACACGACGCGTGCGGGTGCGTGACATCTTCGGGGACCGACCCGACCCGTCGGGCACGGTGGCGCCGAACACCGTCGTCACGATCGAGGAGTGAGCGCGTGACGCAATCACCGACAACGAGCGCGCACCCGCAGAGCATCAACGCGCGCGAAGGCAAGGCCAGCGCCGAGGTGGCGCTCGAGGGCGTGTGGAAGACCTATCCGGGCGGGGTGGTCGCGGTGAAGGACGTGAGCCTCACCATCAACAACGGGGAGTTCGTGGTGCTGGTCGGGCCATCGGGCTGCGGCAAGACGACGTGCTTACGCATGATCGCCGGGCTCGAGGACATCACGAAAGGCACGCTGAAGATCGGCGGGCGCGTGATGAACGACGTGCCGCCGCGCGACCGTGACATCGCGATGGTGTTCCAGAGCTACGCGCTCTACCCGCACATGAGCGTGCGCCAGAACATGGCGTTCGGGCTCGAGCTGCGGAAGACCCCGAAGGACGAGATCACGCGGCGCGTGAACGACGCAGCGAAAATGCTCGGCCTGGGGGAGCTGCTCGAGAGGAAGCCCAAGGCGCTCTCGGGTGGGCAGCGTCAGCGCGTGGCGATGGGGCGCGCGATTGTGCGGCAGCCGTCGGTGTTCCTGTTCGACGAGCCGCTCTCGAACCTGGATGCGAAGCTGCGCGGTCAGGTGCGTTTGGAGATAGCGTCCCTGCATCGGCGCGTCGGCGCGACGATGGTGTATGTGACGCACGACCAGGTCGAGGCGATGACGCTCGCGGACCGCATCGCGGTGATGTCGACGGGCGAGCTCCAGCAGTTCGCGACGCCGATGGAAGTCTACCTCGCGCCGAAGAACAAGTTCGTCGCGGGCTTCATCGGCAGCCCGGCGATGAACTTCGTCGATGGCGCGCTCGTGTCCGAAGGGGACGCACTGCACTTCAAAGGACCGGGCTTCGACTTCGTGCTCTCCGCGGCGCATGCCGAACGCGTGCGCAATCCGTCCGGGCCGGTGACGCTCGGCTTCCGGCCCCAGCATATCCTCGCCGTGAGCGATGGGGGCGCCGCCGTGACCAGCGGGCAGATCATCCATGTCGAATTGATGGGCTCCGAAATCCTGGCCCACATCGAGGCCGGTCCCAATCACCTCGTTGTACGTCTGCCGGCCGACCAGCACCTGACGATCGGCCAGACCCTGGCGATCGGCATCGACCCGACCAAGATCCACATCTTCGATGCCACGGGCACCAACCTCACCCTCGACCCGAGCGGAACCGTCCATGCGTAGCACCTCTTTGATTCTGGCTTCGTGTCTGGCTCTCCTGGCGACGGCTTGTGGCAAGAAGGGACCTGCGCCCGCGCCTCCGGCCGCAACGGCGCCCGCAACCGCGCCCACCGACGCGAGCACGCCCGCGTCCGCGCCGGCGCCCGATGCCGCGAGCGCGCCCACGCCCGATGCCGCACCCACGCCCGCGCCCGCCCCGACCGAGACGACTGAGGTCGTGCTCTGGCACTCCTATCGCGCCGGCGAGCAGGAAGCGTTCGACAAGGTCGTCGACACGTTCAACAACTCGCAGAAGGAAGTGCTTATCCGCTCGCAGGCGATCCCGTACGACCCGTTCGTCGACAAGATCACGATCACCGTGCCGCGCGGCCAGGGCCCAGACCTCTTCATTTTCGCCCACAACATGGTCGGCAACTGGGTCGAGAAGGGCGTGCTCGAGCCGCTGTCGGGCAAGGTCGATGGCGAGGTCTTGAAGCAATACATGCCGCAATCGGTGAAGGCGCTGGTCTATCGCAAGAACCTCTACGGGTTGCCGATGGCCTTCAAGTCGCTCGTGATGTTCTATAATAAAAAGCTCCTGCCCGAGCCGCCCGCGACGATGGAAGAGCTGGTCGCGAAGGTGAAGCCCCTGCAAAAGCCCGACGAGCGTTACGGCATCGTCTATCAGGCGGGCGGCCTCTACTTCCACGCGATGTGGATCCACGCGTTCGGCGGCGTCATCTTCGATGACAACCACGTGCCCGCGTTCGACAGCCCCGGACAACTCGCGGCCCTCGAATACCTGCGCGGCCTGCATATGAAGGACAAGGTCCTGCCGTCGGGTATCTCGGGCTTCATGGTGACGAGCCTCTTCAATGAAGGGAACGCCGCCGTGGTGTTCAACGGGCCGTGGTTCACGGCCGAAATCCAGGGCGTCGACTACGGGATCGCAACCATCCCGACGGTGCAGGGCAAGTATCCGGCACCGCTGCTCGGCATCGAAGCGGTGTTCATCACGAAGACCTCGACGAAGAAGGATGCGGCCTTGAAGGCGGCGCTCTACCTGGCGGGGGCGGAATCAGCGAAGACGCGCATGACGGTCGGCAAACAGCCGGTCTGCAACGCGGCGGTACTGGCTGAGGGTGCGGCCAGCGACCCGGCGATGAAGGTGTTCATGGACCAGTCCGAGCACGCGGTCCTGATGGACTCGAGCCCCGAGATGCAGCTTCTGTGGACGTCGGCTGACACGGCGATCTCGGCCGGAATCTTCGTCGCCGATCGCAAGCCGGCCGATGAGCTCAAGAAGGCGCAGGCGAAGATGGTGAGCGACATCGGCAAGGCCGAGAAACCGCAGTGAACGACCGCGCCGCCGTCGTCGGAGCCTCGCCGCGGCTTTACGTGCGCATCGCCGATGCGGTCGCGTTGACGTTGATCGTCGTGACGGTTGGCGGCGCGGCGGTCGGTCTTACGCGTTGGCAGGACGCGCACAGCTTCCGCAAGACGGTCGAGGCACGCGTCGGCGAGGTGGCCGACAAGCTGGCGGCGGCGGTCGTGGCGGGTGGGCCCGAGGCCGCGAAGAGCGGCTTCAAGAAGATGGCCTCGGTGCATGTCGTGACGAGCGGCGGCACCGACGACTTCGGCATCGCGGTCGGGTCCACCGTCGCCGTCGAGCGGATTGAGGATCCGCTCGCGAGGCCGACCGACGCGTCGGTGTTCACGCAGGACCTGTTGAACCGCAGTGCAGAGCTCGACGACTACCACTCGAAGAATCAGCCGATCCCCGCCGACCGGCGTTTCGCGGCGGCCGACTTCGGCGACGACGGGGTCGACGCGCACGAAGGGCTGGCGCTGTTCGCGGCGGTCGCGCCGGTCATCAAAGACGGTGCCTACCTCGGGCTCGTGCGGGTGTCAGAGCGGGTCGTGAAGCCGGCGCCGAGTGTGTCGACCGGGATGGTGCTGGTCGGGCTCTTGCTCGCACTGGCGCTCGGCTTCGCAGTGAGCTTCCTGCCGAAACCGGCGCCGCTGCCCGAGCGCAAGAAGGGCGAGAAGCGGACCCTCGCACAACGAATGGGCCCGCTCGTCACGAGAGAGCGGCTCGCATATGCGGCGGCGGGCGCCGTGACAGTGGTCATCGTACTGCTCGGGCAACCGTTTGGGCTCGTGTTCTGGAGCGCGCTCATGGCCGCCCTGGGCGGGATCCTCGCGGGACCGGGCTTCGCTAGCGTGGCGCGCGGCGTGCGCGAGAAGCCGGGCGTCTATCTGTATGTGTTCCCGGCGATGATCGGGATGATCGTGTTGGTGTTCATCCCATTCGCGATGGGCATTGCGCTGGCGTTCTTCTCGGATGGTGAGTTCACGGGGCTCTCCAACTTCAAGGAGATCCTGGTGCCGGCCGACACGGCGCACACGACGTTCTATTCGACGACCGCCTTCACGGTGCTGTGGACGCTGTCGAACGTGGTGTTACACGTGGTCATCGGCGTGTCGCTGGCGCTGGTGCTGAACCGCGACAACCTGCGCTTGAAGGGGCTCTATCGGGTGTTGCTGGTGGTGCCTTGGGCGGTGCCCAACTACATCACGGCGCTCATCTGGAAGTCGATGTTCAATCCGAGCTTTGGCGCCGTGAACGGCTTCCTCGACGTGCTCGGCCTGGAGCCGGTGAACTGGCTCGGCCCCGGCTCGAGCTTTGCGAGCAACTACATCGCGGCGCTGACGACGAACACCTGGCTCGGCTTCCCATTCATGATGGTCGTCACGCTAGGCGCGTTGCAGTCGATCCCGAAGGACCTCTACGAGGCCGCGGATATCGACGGCGCGACGCGCTTCCAGAAGTTCTGGAAGGTGACGTTGCCGCTGCTCAAGCCAGCACTGGTGCCGGCGATCATCCTTGGCGTTATCTGGACCTTCAACATGTTCAACGTGATCTACCTGGTCACCGGCGGCGCGCCCGAGAACGAGACGAACATCCTCGTGACCGAGGCCTATTACGCGTTCAAAGTATTGAACCGGTTTGGCCTGGCGGCGGCCTACTCGATCCTGATCTTTGTCATCCTGCTGTTGTACGGATGGATGCAGAACCGCATGACACGGGCAACCGAAGGAGCCTTCGAATGAAGAAGCAGTCCCTCTGGGGCAGCGTGATGACCCACGGCACGCTGATCTTCATCTCGCTCGCGACGCTGTATCCGCTGTTCATCGTGCTGCGGATCGCGTTCTCGCCGGGTGATTCGGGCGCGAATGCGTCGCTGAACCCGTGGCCACGCGAGTGGAGCCTCGACAACTTCGAGGCGGTCGTGAGCGCGACGAGCGCGCGTGGCGAGTGGCTCTTCGGGCGGCAGCTTCTGAACTCGGTCATCATCGCGGTGGCGACGACAATCCTTGGGATCTTTCTTGCGACCACGGCGGCGTATGCGTTCTCGCGCTTCCGCTTTCCGGGGCGCAAGGCGGGGCTCATGGCGTTCCTCGTGAGCCAGATGTTCCCGGGTATGCTGATGATGGTGCCGCTCTACTTGATCCTCGATGCGCTCGGGCTTCTAAACGCGTCGCTCGGGCTCATCGTGGTGTATGCAACGACGGCGATCCCGTTCGCGGTGTGGATGTTGAAGGGCTACTTCGACACCATCCCGAAGGACCTCGAGGAGAGTGCCATTATGGACGGTGCCAGCCAGTTCACGATCTTCTGGCGCATCATCCTGCCGCTCTCGATGCCGGCCGTCGCGGTGACGGCGCTGTTCTCGTTCATGACCGCCTGGAACGAGTTCGTGCTGGCGTTCACGCTGATGGAGGATCCGACGTCGTTTACGCTGCCGGTCACGATCTATGCGTACGTCGGTGAACAGTCGGTCGAGTGGGGCAAGTTCGCAGCGGCATCGATCATCGTGTCGCTGCCAGTCGTGCTGTTGTTCTTCGCGCTGCAGCGCAATCTCGTCGGTGGGCTCACCGCCGGTGGGGTGAAGGGATGAGGGCGGGCGCTTGCGGCTTGGTACTGGCCTTCTGCGCGACGCTCGGTTGCAAGACGTCAGCGCCGGATGTCGCGGAGGTCATGCCCGCGCCCGTGCCTGCGCCTGCGCCCGAGGTCGCGCCTGCGCCTGCGCCGGTGCTCGTGCCCGCGCTCAACGAATGGTGGCGCGACGCGGTCGGCTACGAGATCTTCGTGCGCAGCTTCCAGGACACCGACGGCAACGGCATCGGCGATCTCAAAGGCATCGCCCAGCGTCTCGACCACCTCGTGTCGCTCAACGTCGACCTCGTTTGGCTCATGCCGATCCACCCGTCGCCGTC
>Ga0105046_10003326_pt1 | contig 25501 bp, 24 predicted proteins | sample MAT03_FD_78385 | JGI IMG/M metagenome (GOLD analysis project Ga0105046, IMG submission 78385) | Freshwater microbial communities from Lake Fryxell liftoff mats and glacier meltwater in Antarctica - MAT-03 (megahit assembly) | ecosystem: Environmental > Aquatic > Freshwater > Ice > Liftoff...
ATGGAGATCATCAGCTACGTGCTGCAAGGCAATCTGGCGCACAAGGACAGCATGGGCAACGTCAAGGGCATTCCGCCCGGCGATGTGCAGCGCATGAGTGCGGGCAGTGGCGTTCGCCACAGTGAGTTCAACCACGCGCCCAACAGCACCACGCACTTTCTGCAGATCTGGATCGAGCCCAACGTCAAGGGCATCGAGCCTGGGTACGAGCAGAAGAGCTTTGCCGACGACCAGAAGCGCGGCACGCTGCGGCTGGTGGCTTCCAATGGCGGGACCGACGGCTCGGTGCACATCAACGCCGACGCAGCCATGTACGCCGGTTTGCTGGACGGTTTAGAGACGGCCGAGCTGGCGCTCAACCCCGCACGCAAGACCTACGTGCACCTGGTGCGCGGCTCGCTCGACGTGAACGGCGAAACGCTCGAGGCCGGCGACGCTGCGGTGTTGGCCGCCGAGAGCCAGCTCCGGCTGGCTAACGGCAAGGACGCTGAAGTGCTGGTGTTCGACCTCGCTGCCTGATTTCTTTCAACATCTTTCTGGCCCCAAGGAACTTCCTGTGAACGCTCTGCAGAATCCCCTCGCGCTGCTGTCCCGCCTGCTGCTGGCGGCCGTGTTCCTGCCCGCCGGTATCGGCAAGATCGGCGACTTCGCGGGCACGGCACGTTACATCGGATCGGTGGGCCTGCCCATGCCGGAGCTGGGTGCGGCCATCGCCATTGCGGTCGAGGTGCTCGGCGGCATTGCGCTGATCATCGGGCTGGGTACACGGTGGGCCGCCCTGTCACTGGCGGTGTTCACGCTGGTGGCGTCGTACTTCTTTCACGCCTTCTGGGCCGTGCCGGCCGAGCAGCACTTCGTGCAGCAGCTGATGTTCATGAAGAACATCGGCGTGGTTGGTGGCCTGCTGGCCCTGGCCGCTTTCGGTGCCGGTGCATTCAGCCTCGACGCCCGCCGCAAGGCCTGAGCTTGACCTTCTAATTCCGTTCGGCTTGATGCTGTCGAAAGGCCTCCACCTTCACTGGACTGGAAGTTCCAGGAGGCCGTAGCCGCGCGCTGCGATTGTTGCGCGCAAAGGGCCACAACGGTTCGGCAGCTGCCGAAAGTTCTGGATGCGACGCCATGACCCGAAGCTTGAGCACGCCATCGAGCGCGGTTGCCGACTTATCCTTGCGCTTGCCCTTGGGGATAGGCGAGGCGCGAATCACTTTCCTGTGCAGCGCCTCGGCTCAGCGCGCCACTTCGGACTCGGTGACCAGGCCTGCGGTCCACCGCTCGGCGCGCGAGCGGCGCGGCCAAGGGGGGATCTCGAGCTGCGGCAGTTCCTGCAGGCTGAAACTCACGGCGAGCAGGCCTATCGGCACGTAATGCAACGCCATCCAGAGGCCCATGTTCGCCGGGTCGGTCAGGTGTGGCAGTAGCAACGCGCCCACCACCATCGCCAGTACAGTCAGCGACGGGATACCGCGCCGCGCTACCACGCCCCAGCGCGCGAGGCGATGCCGGTCGTGGAACATCTCCGGCGGCTCGGCGAGCACGCGCGCGAGGTGCGCGCCGGCCTGTTCGAGTGCGGCCTCCGCCGTCCGGCTGCGCCGCAGCACCGCGCCGCGCAGGCGCAGCTTGCTTGTCCAGCCTTCCTTGGTGCGGATCAGGCGCGCCCAGTCCCAGCCCAGCACGGCGAGCAGGTCCTCGGGCAGGTCCGGCACCGAGCCTGGCGTCGGTTCCAGCGTGAGGTCGGCAGGGACGCTACGCAGACCGGGCAGCTTGATGACGAGCGCGAGCGTCAGGCCGTCGACCAGCAATTGCGCGCTCGTGAGCACCAGCGGCGCTGCACCTGTCGCGCGGCCGGCACGCACGCCGCGGGGCAGCTCTGTGTCATAGCTGCGCGCGACCAGGTAGGCCGCCCCGACGCTGAAGTGCCGGGAAGGCGCGATGGCGTCGATGCGCGCCAGGAGCGCGCCAGGATCGGGGCCGCTCGCGTGCAGGGTGGCGTTCGCCCCGCCGGGGCCGACGAGCGAGCGCAGCAGCACGAAACGGCCATCGGAACGGCAGTCGAGCTCGAGCGTCTCGCGCCACGCCGGCGCGCCCGCCGGCTCGGCCGGCACGTCGCGCGGCTTGAACACGATGCGACGCGACGCGCGGTCGCTCGCGCCGAGATCGACATGGCGGCCCTGGCGGGCGAACGGCTCGACCAGGCGGACGATCTCGTGGTGCGTGAGCGGTGGCGCTGTCATCGGGCGAGGGGGCAGGTCAATGAAGGCTTCAATGCAGACTGAGCAGACGACCGAAGGGCGGCACGGCGTCGCGATGGACCTCGGGCACGGCCCAGATCACGGGGCACCGCGGGCGAAAGCGCGCCGGGCCCTGAAGGTCGGTCAGCACCACCGTGATGTCGGGGCGATGGCGCTGCGCCTCTTCGAGCAGCGGCGTGAAATCGGTGCCGCCGCCACCGTGAAAAGAAATGCCACGCAGGTCGCTGCGGCCAGGCTCGAAAGCCTCGACATGCTGCACCCGCTCGTCGCCGACGACCAGCACGAGCCCGGCCTCGAGCCGGCGCGAGATGGCCTCGATCTCGCGCGCGAAGCGTTCCAACAGGTCGTTGTCGATCGAACCCGAGACATCGACCACTACCACCAGCCTCGGTACAGAGCTCGAAGCGGTCGTGCCTGGCTCCCAGGGCATGCGGCGGCCCGTGCCGGCGCGGCCCTGGTTGGCCAGGTAAGACCGTGATGGCCGCGACCACGACAGACCCGGCCGCTGCGCCAGTCCGTGCGCCAGCTGCGCGCGCAGCGCCTGCTCCCAGGGCGTGCGCGGTCGCGGCAGATCCGCCATCAGCGTGCGCAGCATCGAATGTGCCCCGTCGCCGGCGTGGGCGCGCTGCAGGCGCTCGCACCATTCGCGCGCCGACTCGGCCTCGTCCTCGGGTGCGCCGCGCGTCGCCGGCCCCGGCCTCAGATCGGCCGCATCGGCGCGAGCCAGCGCGCGCGCACTCGCAGCGCGCGGGCCATCACCGCGCACCCCACCCAGGGTCTGGTTGTGCTGCCCCTGGTCGGCCTCACCGGCGCCCCGGCCCTGCGGCTGGCGCTGCGCCCCCCCGGTGCTGCCATGCCGGCGCGGATCGGATGTCGGCTGACCATCGGTGGAAGACGTCGGGCTGGCGCGGCGGTCGTCCACCGCGCGGTACAGCCGCTCGACGTCCCACGCCAGCAGTGCAGCCTCGGCGTCCAGCCGAAGTCCCAACGTAAGCGCGAGCAGCGTATCGAGCTGCACCGCATCGGCTGGCAACCGCAGCCAGCTCAAGTGCGCCAGCGCGCTGTTGACGATGGCGTCGGCGCAGACGTTGAACAGCTGAAGGTCGGCATCACCCGTTCGCTGTTGCATCGCCTGGTAACGCTGCGCATGGCGCAGCGCGATGTGCAGCACTGCATGCGCCACGTGACCGGCCTGCTGCGGCAGCGGCAACTGCTCGAAGCTGGCGGCGTAGAAGATCGTGCGGCCATCGGTCGACACCGATGGCCGTTCGGGGGACGCGGCGGCCGCGTCGGCAGGCAGGTCGCGGTGGTGTACCCACAGCGCGAGGCCGCCGCTCGACGGGGCGTGCTCGACCATGCGCTGCACCGCCCGCGTTCCGCGGTGGGTGAACAGTAAGGGCGCATCAGGCATCGAGGCCGTCCGCACGCCGAAGCTCGGTGTAGCGGCGGTACACCGGGCTGTCGAACAGTGCCGCCTCGAGACCGCACTCGAGCGCGCGCTGCATCAGCATTTCCATCGCGAGCGTCTGCGCCTCGCGGATGGGCAACGGCGCATCGGAACGCATCTCGGGCCATTGCTCGACGATCTCCAGCGCGCGCAGCAGCGCCGGTGCGTCGGCTGTAGCGGCGATCAACCCGTAGAGCATGCCGTACAGGCCGTCGAGCGTGCGCGGCAGCAGTGCCGCCGTCTCGGGACCGGGGCGTGCGGCGAGCAGACGCAACACGTCGACGCCGGCCTGGATCTCGCGCAGCACGCCGAAGAACTCCGCGGCGTTGGCCGCGCCGATGCGGCCCTGTACGAACAGGCGCTGCGCCCGCTCGGACAGGCCCGAGCGCAGCACGTTGGAGATGTCTTCCCAGCCACGCGGGCTGGCGCCCACGAGGTGGTCGTTGGCCAGCTGGCTCGCGGTGTCGTCGAGCCGATCTGGCCGCACCTTGAGGTAGGCCATCACCGCCGGCGAGTAGCCCTGTGCGAGCGCGTGCGCGAGAAAGGCTTCGATGGTGGTCTGCACGTTGAAATGGAACATGCGGTCGGCCAGCGCAGTGCCCATGTCGTGCGAGACCGCACCGTGGAAGCTGGCATTGCCGGCCGCGACGACCTGCCAGCCCTCGGGCAGGCGGTAGTGGCCCACGCGGCGGTCCAGGATCAACGAATACGCCGAGATCTGCAGCCGCTGGTCGGCCGCGGTCAGCTCGTCGAGGAACAGGATGCCCTCGGGCTCGCCGGGCGTGGGCAGGAATTCCGGCGGGAACCAAACGGTCTTGGCCTGCACTTCGTCGGCGTAGATCGCGCCGCGGATGTCCACCGGCTCGATCGTCGTCAGCCGCAGATCGACCAATGGCACGCCGAAGTGCTGCGCAACCTGCTGCACGACCGAGGACTTGCCGACGCCGCGCGTGCCCCACAGCATGGTCGCGCGTCGGCGCAGGACCGGGTCGGCGTACTGCTCGATCAGGGCGGCCTTGGCCGCTGCTATGGAAACCGGGGGGATGTTCATCGGATCAGCTGCCATCTGCTAATTCTGCTCGAAACCCACTCATTTTGCGCGCATCTCCCTCGGGCCTGCCCGTGAATTCACGCTGCCCAGCGCGGCCGCCGGATCCCCGGATGCAGTAGCTTGAAACCGGCTATCGGATACATCGTCGATGCGATAGACCGAGCATGTCGCTACGCGAACAATGCCATAAGCCTCGCGGGGCTCGACCAAGACGAGCAAGCCCAGGACGCGATTGTGCGGACGATGGACGTTATCGGCGAGGCGGTCACCTGGCTGCAGAAGGTAGTCCCGGAGCTCATTGGGGTTCACCCCGAGGTTCCCTGAAACTATCATGCGCGGCAGGCGCGATAAGATCATCCATGACTATATCGATGTAGAGTGGGACGTCGTCTGGAACACCGTACAGTACGATTTGTCGGCACTGCGCCAGCAGGTCGCCGAGCCTCTCAATGGCCTGGCCCGACGGAAGGAGCGTTGAACTATCGATCCCCCTCTGGCCGCAGCGGTGTAGACGCCGACGCAGGAACACACCGGTCGGGCAGGGTCGAGGACGGCCAGGTCCGGAGTCACCACCAGCGATCCACGATGTTCGCTGATGACGTGCTCTACACGCGCTGCAAACCTTATTCGTTCTGGCGCTGCATCTTCCGGAGACCCCATTCCATGCCCAACACTCGAACCGCGAACGCCGTCCGCCTGGAGTTCGCACCCGGCTCCCTGGTTCATACCAACCTGTCGGGCGCAGCCTTCACCGGCGACTGGCTCTGGGTGGCCGGCGACGAAGCCTGTGGTCTGGACCGCCTACGCCGGCTCGAGCCCGTGGGGACCGAGGTACTGCGTTTTGGCGAAGCGCGCGACTTCCCGCTGGCCGACCTGCTGGACCTACCCGGCACCGCCGAAGAAGAGGCCGACCTGGAAGGCATGGCTGTGGCCGGTGGCTTCCTCTGGGTGGTCGGCTCGCATGGCCTGAAGCGCAAGAATGCCAAGCCGGACCGCGACCACGCCGACAACGCCAAGCGGCTTGCGAAGGTGGCGCTCGACGCCAACCGTCGCCTGCTGGCCTGTCTGCCCATCGAGGCCGACGCCAAGGGCGAGCCCTGCCTGGTGCGACAGGCTCAGGACGGACGGCGGGCACTTCGGCTGAAGGGCGATTCGACGGCAAACCTGCTTACCCTCGCGCTGGCGGACGACCCCCACTTCGGGCCTTACATGGCGATCCCGGGCAAGGACAACGGCTTCGACATTGAAGGCCTGGCAGTGGACGGACGCCGGCTGCTTCTCGGCCTGCGTGGCCCGGTGCTGCGCGGCTGGTCGGCGCTGCTCGAGATCGAGGTCGAAGCGCGCGGGGATCAGCTGCGCCTGGTCCCCCTCGACGATAGTGGCATCCTGCTGCGCAAGCACTTCCTGCAGTTGGACGGCCTGGGCATTCGCGACTGTCACTTTTCTGGCGACGACCTGTACATCCTGGCTGGGCCGACGATGGTGCTCAACGGCGAGATCCGCGTCTTCAAGTGGCCGCTCGCCCGAACCACGATGAAGGCCAACCGTGAGCCGGTCCGGTTCGAAACAGCGCTGACAGAGTCGGTTTCGTTGCCCCACGGACGCGGCACCAACCGCGCCGAGGCGATCTGTGACCTTCCGCCCACGATCGCCGGTGGCGAGCCCCGCTGGCTGGTGCTGTTTGACGCGCCGGGCGCCGATCGCCGGGACGGCGAACACAGCGTTTTCGGCGATTTGCTGCAGCATGACTGATGGTGGCGGCGCCAGCACGACAGGCGCCGCCAGCGCGCGGCGCTCCGCGATGTCGCTCCCGCGCCTCGACCCTGCCTCGACCCTGTTGTTCGTGATCAATTCGTCTGCGGGTGCGCTTGACATTGATGCCAAGCGTGCAGTGATCGAGTCGGCCCTGGCGGCGCGTGGGCGAGAGGGTGAACTTCTGGTTTGCCTGCCTGCCGATCTGCCGCGGGTGGCCGCTGAGGCCGCAGCGGCGGCGGTGGCACGCGGCACGGCGGTGATCGCCGTCGGCGGCGATGGCAGTCTCAACACCGTGGCCCAGGCCGCACACGCAGCCGGCTGCGCGATGGGCGTGATTCCCTACGGCACCTTCAACTACTTCGCCAGAACCCACGGCATACCCACCGATCCAGCCGCAGCGGCGCAGCTGCTGCTGGACGCGCGCCCGACGCCGGTGCAGGTGGCGGCCATCAACGACCGGGTGTTCCTGGTCAACGCCAGCCTCGGCGTCTACCCCGAGTTGTTGCAGGACCGCGAGACCTACAAGGCCCGCTTCGGCCGCAGCCGCTGGGTGGCGTTCGTGGCGGCCTGTACGACGTTGATGCGCGCACAGCGCCGGCTGCGCTTGCGCATCGAGATGGGTGCCACGGTTCGCGATGTACAAACCTTGACGCTCTTCGTGGGCAACAACCGGTTGCAACTGCAGCAGTTTGGCGTGGAGCCAGACGACACCCTGGCCGGCACGCCCGGCCATGGCAGCATGGCCGCGCTGATGCTGCGGCCCATCGGCACGATGTCGATGATCGGCCTGGTGCTGCATGGTGCGATGGGCCGGCTGGGTGAAGCCGCGGGCGTGGAGGGCTTCGAGTTCCATCACATGGTGGTGAAGCCCACGCTGGCACCCGGACGCAGGAAGGTCGTGGTGGCGTTCGACGGTGAGGTGGCACGTATGTACGCACCGATCGACATTCGCGTGCTCGACAAGCCTTTGTACCTTCTGCAGGCTACTGAGCCAGCGGGCTCAACGGGCTCAGCGATCTCAGCAGACGCACCAGAGTCCGCCGCATGAGTGTCCTGCTGCAGATCTCCGACACCCACTTCGGCACCGAACAGGCGCAGGTGGTCGAGGCCCTGGTCGTTTTGGCAATGCAGGAGCGGCCGGACCTGGTGGTGCTGTCGGGTGATATCACGCAGCGTGCGAGACCCGCCCAGTTTCGCTCGGCAAAGGCCTTCGTCGACCGACTGAGTGCGCCGGTGCTGGCCATCCCCGGCAACCACGACATTGCGTTGTTCGACCTTTGGTCGCGCCTGACCCGCCCCTATGCGCGCTACGCCGCAGCGTTCGGGCCCGAACTGGAGCCCGTTCACTCTACGGCGGACCTGCTGGTCGTTGGCGTCAACACCACGCGAGCCTGGCGCCACAAGAACGGCGAGGTGTCCACGGGGCAGATCGATCGTGTGGCGAAGCTGGTGGCCACCGCCAGTCCCCGGCAGTTGCGCGTGGTGGTGGTGCATCAACCAGCTGCCGTGACCGAGGCTCAAGACCAGCGCAACCTGCTGCGTGGCCACCGTGCAGCCACACGCGCCTGGTCGGCCGCCGGAGCCGATGTGGTAATGGGTGGGCACATTCATCTGCCCTACACGCTGGCGGTGAAAGGATTAGCGCGGCGCCTGTGGGTGGTTCAAGCAGGAACCGCCGTCTCGTTGCGCACACGTCCTGGGACGCCCAACTCGGTGAATATCCTGCGCTGGGGCGAGGCGCTTAACGCGCGTGCTGACCAGGCCAAGGCGCAGACCGGATCCGAAGCGGGGGAGTACTGCCTCATCGAGCGCTGGGACTTTGCGCGCCACGATCAAGTCTTCGTCCGCACGGCGGTCACACCCGTGCAGCCAGAGCGAGGCTCCAGGCCATGATCATGAAACTTTACTTTCGCTCCAACGACCTTGAAGGTCAGCTGTGGCAGCAGCGCACCGCGGACACGCTGCGCCGGGCACTGGGGTGCCTGCACGGCCTTGATGGCGAGATGACAGCACTTGGCGTCGCTGATGGCCGGGGTCTCGGATCCGGCGGTTCAACGAACTGTCGTGCGTATTTCATTGGCCGCTGCACGGACCGAGGGCCACCTGGCCGACGGCGAAACCTTGGTCCTGGAGGCGGCCCAGCACTACTGGCGGCTGGTAGATGGTAACGAGGCGCGCGCCCGCGACATCGCCTCGCCGTCTTGCGGCTTGACCCATGCGGCCTGACCTGTTGTCGTGGCGGATGCGCCAGACCACAGTGAGCCGGTGCTCGCGTGTCGAAGCCGATGCGCGTGTGCGAAAGCGGTCATGAACGTGCCGAGGCGATGACCCGTAGCACCAGCGGGTGATGTTGCCCGCGGCGTGAGCGGATGCCGTAGATTTCCTCCTTCACCTCATCGCAGCGCCCGAGCAAACGCAATCCGCGCATCAATCCCACGTCACTTGAGCCCAGGCGGCTGACCGGGAAAACCCCTAGCCCGCGCGTGGCAAACACCGCCATCAACGCGCTGTCTTCGAACTCGCCGACGATGCGCGGCCGCAACCCCTGGGCCTCGAACCAGCGATCCAGGGTCGGGCGCAACGCCGAATGGCCGGTGGGCAGCAGCACCGGTAGCCGGTTCAGCGATTGCGGGAACTGATCCACGTCGGCCTTGTGCGCATGGGCAGCGGGCCCGTACCACTCCACCGTCGACTCGACCAGTCGTTCGCTCGTCAGGCGCAGGTTCGGGTTTCGCGGCGCCGGCTGCCCGGCCAGCACCAGGTCCAGGTGATGCAGCGCCAGTTCGGACAGCAGTTGCTCGAACTCGCCTTCGTGGCACAGCAGTCGCAGCGATGGCGTGGCCAGCACGGGCTCCAGCAGCGCATGCGCGGCCAGCTTGGAAATGCCGTCCGACAGTCCGACCGCCAGTCGGGCGACCTTGCCGCTTGCTGCCTCGCGTACTTCGTCGGGGATCACCTGGCCGATCTGGAAGATCTCCTCGGCGCGGGCGAAAGCGGCCTGGCCAGCCTCGGTCATCGCCACGCCGCGACCGGCCGGCTTGAGCAACTGGTGACCAAGCGCCTTCTCGAGCTCCCGCACCTGGGCGCTGATGGTCTGGACCGCCATGTCCAACCGCTCGGCCGCGCGGGCGAAGCCACCTTCCTTTGTGACGACCCAGAAGTAGTAAAGATGACGGTAGTTGAGCATGCCGGTCTAACATCGGAAAAACCGAAGTCTAAGTCTTTCTGGAACTGGTTTGTTCGAATCCCGAACTGCTGAAGACTGCTCGCTGCTTAACTCAACCAAGACGAACCAATCATGTTCTACGCACTCAGCTGGTTTCTGATCTTCAGCCTTCTTGCACTTTGGTCGCTGGCAGCCTGGGCGGTGAATGCCGTCGCGGTGTGGACGGTCTCGACTGCAGGCACGTTGACAGGCGCCGCATCGGGCGTCGAGGGCCTTCGGCTGCCGGAGTCGCTGGGCCCGTGGGTACCGCCGGAGATCGCGCAGGCGATGACCCCGCTGCTGTCGGGCCTGGCGCCAGTCGTCGAGAGTCTGCTTCAGGCCGCGCCGGCGTTGGCCGGCGGCTTGACCATGGCGACCTGGATGATCTGGGGCCTCGGCAGCGCATTGCTTGTCTTGCTGGGGGTGGGCCTGCACCTGCTCGTTGCGATTTTGCGCCGCCGCGGTGGCGGGTCTGGTCCTTACCCGGCCCGGCAGGTCGCCGCATGAGGGTAATGCGGTCACCGAACTCGAACCGCCTATTTGGTGACGATTCATGCACGATGTGCTCGGACACTTCTTCCGGGCCGCACTTGCAGCCTCGCTACTGGCGCTGGCGGCCAGAAACTGGCGATGTCGTTGGATTCTTCGATGAGTGGTCCGCACGTGGGCATCGGATCCCCTCTTTTCGTCGGAACCATTTGTTCTCGTTTCAATCGGTCCGAAAAACGCCGAGAAGGTCAGGTGGTGCTGCAAGGGGATCCGCAGCTGGATATGATCTTCCTTTCGATCCCCGCGATGCACCCCAGGTGCAGCATCAGCTTCGCTACGCGGGCTTAGGCTTCGTCCGCTACGAGGTGACGATTGTGGTGGTGACCACTGCGAGCGCCGCTCGGGCCAGCGGCCTGATCCCAGTCCCGGGGTCCGAGGAGCATCACAACAGAGGGCCCATTGCACCGGGCCGGAGCACACGATCTTTCGAGCGGTATTGCGCTGGCCGCTCAGCCGGGTTCTTTGGCGGCGTCTGCTAAGGCGTCATCCGCGCCGCAAACTCCTGGAACGTGCGCGCGTAGACCGGCCGCCGGAACTCGATCGCACGGGCCAGCAATTCATCGGGCGTGAGCCAGTCAAACGCGTCGAACTCCAGGCCGTCTGGCTGCACCACGGTAGCCGGCTGTATTCGAAAGAGAAACCAGCGCTGTGCCTGGCCCCAACCGACCTTGCGGGAACGCAGTGCCAGAGGAAGCTCGTACACCGACCATGTTGCCGAGATTTCCAGCAACTCGAGGTGGGCGGCCGACAGGCCCGTTTCCTCGCGCAGTTCCCGCCATATCGCCCGCACTGGTGTTTCCTCCATCCCGATTCCCCCTTGAGGCATCTGCCAAGCTTCATCTGGCACCCCTTTTCGGCGCAGCGCCAGGACTTTGCCGTGGCCGTCGACTACTACCGCACCAGCATTCGCGCGGAAGAAGCCGTCTTCATCATTGGCCATCGTTCGCCTTGGACTGGAAACGTTCGGTGAGGCCGAGGAACCATCGCTCCGAGAAGCCGGCCAGAAAGCAGGCGGCCGCGACTACCCAGCACAGGTCGGCTCCTTTGACCTGTATCACGCCAGCCTGAACAATGGCCAAGACTGGCAGCGCAATCGCCGCGCCGATGAACGGACGGATGAAAGCGACGGCCAAGGACGCGCGCATTGCGGGGATCCGGGCCCGCGTATCGGTTCGGATGATGCTGAAAACGAGGCTCAGCACGCCGCCGAATAGACCCATAAGCATTCCAACAAGCAGCATGTGGCTGGTGCCTGAGGAACACAAGTCGGGGCCGAAACTGGCGCCGACCATCGAAACGAATACCAGAACCACCAGAATCGCCGCGGCGACGCTGATCTGCCTCTCGAGCTGGTCCAGCTTGTGATAATGGTTCTGCGAGTGCGTCTGGATCTGCAGCATCACCGCGCAAACTGTTTCGGCCGAGGGAGCCGCCTCCTTGGTGGCGACGATCAGCTTCTGGACATCTTCTTCGCACAATTCTCCGCCGTTCCTGGCGCGCTGGGTCTTCATCGATTCCCACAGCACTGCCAGATCCAAACGTTCCGGATTCGGTTGGCTGAGTTCGAGGACGGCCGCCTTGCGATGGTCAGCCAACTTGCTGGTCGCTTCTGCCTTCAGAGCCGTCCATAACGCCGATCGTTCGGCGGCACTCATCAAGAAGACCATCTGCCGGTCGGCCTGAGCCAGGCAATCCCATGCGATGAACTCGCAGGACCGACGGCGAAACAGACCGCGCGCTTTAATCGCGAAGCCGTCCGCCTCGTCGATCAACCGCCTGCAGGCGTCGGCTCGGGCCGTCTCGCTCGTGCTGTCGGATCGCGGAGTAGTTGCATGGGCCTGGGGCAGCCGCTCTGTAATTACAGTTAGCCGCGTCTTGGCGTCGATCAGCGCCGCGTCGAGGCGTTTCAGGCTTGAGGGCCATTCGGAGGCAGTCGTTAAGGACTGCTGGCTTTGCGTTTCGGTCGCGGTCACGAGATTTGCGCAAGCATTGGCGATGAAGGATTATATGGGACGCATAGGCGCTTCGGGCGATATCCATCGGGCCGTGCTGAATGAGAGCGATCTACTGGAGCGACGCGATGAAGAGTAAGGTCAAGTGAAGAGAAACGTATTCGAGGTGGTCCACAGCGCAGCCATAGGGCTGCATCGCGCCGGAACCATCGACAAGGCGACCATGCGTGAGTTCAACGAATCGCGTCTCGTTGCGCCGCCGGTGCCTCCGAGGGAGATCAAGCGCATCCGCGAGGCGGCACATGTGAGAGAGCCCGTATTCGCTCGCTATTTGAACAATCACGAGTCCACGGTGCAGAAGCGGGAGGCCGGCGGCAAGCGGCCAAGTGGCCAAGTGGCTTGGCGCTCAAGTTGCTGACCGTAGTCGAGAAGCACGGGCAAAGAGTGCTGCTTGAGGTCTTGGTCGACGCCCCTGATCTTTCTTGAACCGCTTTCATAAACAGTGCTGCTGATGCCCGCCGACGACGGAGACTACGTTGTGACCTTCCGCGATCTGCCGGAACCGGAAACCTAAGGCCAGTCCGTCGACGACGCGGATCGCGTGCCCTACAATCGATCGAGTTTTCAACAACGGGGAACAGAATGTCTGACTTGCGCGACGATCTTTGCTATCTGACGATAGCAAAGGCGGCAGAGATGATAAAAGGACGTCAGATCTCTCCAGTAGAACTCGTGGATGCTTATCTGAAACGCATTGAAGCAATCAATCCTCAGTTAGACGCATACATTACTGTCACTGAGAAATTGGCGCGCGACCAGGCGCGCACGGCTGAAGCGGAAATATCCTCTGGCCATTACCGCGGCCCGCTCCACGGGATACCTTTCGCCCTGAAGGACATGTTCGATACTGCCGGTATACGAACGACGTCCCATTCGAAAGTGCTTCTTGAAAACGTTCCGCAACGCGATGCTAAAGTAGTGCGTCAGTTGTATCAAGCCGGTGCAATTCTGCTGGGCAAACTTGCAATGCACGAGTTCGCGCACGGAGGTCCGTCCTTTGACCTCCCGTGGCCGCCTGCACGCAATCCCTGGAATCCCATGCACTTTACTGGCGGATCCAGCAGCGGATCGGCTGCGGCTGTCGCAGCGGGCCTTGCGATGTTCGCACTGGGCAGCGACACAGGTGGCTCTATTCGCAGTCCCTCTTGGTTGTGCGGTATTGCGGGACTCAAGCCGAGCTTTGGATTGATCAGTCGTGCCGGCACTATTCCTTTTTCTGAAAGTTGCGATCATGTGGGTCCTATGGCATGGACGGTCGAGGATTGCGCAATTTTACTGGAGTGCCTTGCCGCATATGATCCACAGGACAGTGGGAGTGCACGCACCGTCCTTGGACCGCTTCGTTCAGGACTGAATCAAGACATCCGCGGCATGCGCATCGGCGTGGTGCGACATTTTTCGGAAGAAGACATCGAAGTTAGTCCAGAACTTTCTGAAGCCGTAGATTCTGCAATCCGGACACTTCAGGATTTGGGGGCGATAGTGGAGACTGTTCGGCTTCGATCGCTGCATGATTACTATGCTGTGCGACTCATGCTCACCGAGTCCGAAATATACGCGCTACACCAATCAAGCTTGCAGGAGCGAATGGGAGACTATGGGCATCATTTTTTGTCGCGATGCTTGCCAGCCTGCCTTTACACCTCCGCTGATTACATAACGGCTCAGAGACAGCGGGCTATCATTATCAATGAAATGAGGGACGTGTACACCCGCCACGACGCACTTCTCACTGCAGGGGCCGGCCCAGCGCCTAGTCTCTTGTCACACAAGTCAATGGGAAGCGTCGATAAGTTCCTTCGCCCCGGCATGGGCACACTCTTCAGTGTGACCGGCGCACCTGCACTCGCGCTATGTGCAGGTTTCAGCAAGTCGGGCTTGCCGCTTGGGATACAACTCGCGGGGCGGCCTTTCGAAGACGCTACCGTGCTGCGATTGGGTCATGCTTACGAACAGGCCACGAACTGGCGTCAGCAACGGCCCAGGCTCGTACCTGGGAGGGCAGCGCCGGCGATTCATACAACCATCACTGAAGAGTCACGAATCGAGGTGGACCAATGCACGCGGAACTCCATTGAAGTCATGGCATCCCGGGCAGGCTTCAAGCTGTCGCCTACCCATTTGAACCTCCTGCTTGAGACTGCGCCATATGGTCTCGAACTTGTAAAGAGATTGAACCGCAATCTTCCGTGGGATCAAGGGCAGGCCAGCGTGTTCTCTCTTCAAAGGGAACACCATCCTGCGGCGGAAGGAGATTGATCCTGTTTTCCTCAGATGACAGGTCCGAAGTTGCCAAAGCGTAGACAGATTCGCTCATGGATGGTGCCTGATTACGTAATTGGGCTAGGCGAGATACGCTCATTCTGGCTTTATGCCGGCGTCCCTGATGACCTGGGTCCAGATTCGCGTTTCCTCCCGGATAATCTTTCCGAGATTCTCAGGTGTCGAAACCATGGGGTCTGTGCCAGTGGAAGCGAGCCGCTTGCGTACCTCGGCCGAGTCGAACGCCTTCACAAGTACCGCATTCAACTGAGTGACGACATTTTGCGGCGTTCCCGCTGGGGCAAGGAGGGCGAACAGCGTTTCAACTCGGAAACCCGGCAGGCCGGACTCGGCAACCGTTGGCAGTTGAGGAAGCTGTGCGGAGCGTTTCGCGCTCGTGATTGCGATACCTCGCAGCCGCTGCGATTGCATAGCGGGGATCGCGGGTGAAATGCTGCTGAACATCAGATCCATTTCGCCGGCAAGGACGGCCATGGTAGCTGGCGCGCTACCTTTGTACGCGATGTGAACCATATCCACTCCGGCCATGGATTTGAAGAGCTCTCCCGCAAGGTGGGCCGGGGCACCCGACCCGGCTGACGCATAGTTCAAGACACCGGGTCTTGATTTAGCGACGGCGATGAGTTCTCTGACCGTCTTGGCAGGCACTGACGGGTGCACCACGAGAACGTACGGACTAGACGCGAGCAGCGTCACCGGAGCAAAATCCTTTTGAACGTCAAAGGGTAATTTTGCGTAAAGTGCCGGCCCTGTGATCATGATGCTGCTCGTCGCCACAAGCAGCGTGTGACCGTCCGCAGGCGCCTTCGCGACGAACTCGGCACCGACACGTCCCGCAGCGCCGGCACGGTTTTCGACGATTGCCGGCTGTTTCAGAGCATCGGCAAGTTCTTGCGCGACAAGACGACCCACCAGGTCCGAGCCTCCGCCCGGGGCGAACGGCACAATCACGCGAATGGGATTGCTCGGAAAGCCCTGAGCGCGGGCGTCATTTGACAGGCCTTCTGCAGCGGCGCATGCGCCTGCCGCCAACCATAGCGCACTAAGAGAACGTCTCATGACTGTACTCCCCAGCTTTGTGGTCCTCAGTTTCGACGGGCTTAGACACCGCGCAGCTTTGCCTGCCTGTTCGCCCTCCTTTTGCAAGAACATTGTTTTCCCGCCCGCTCCGCGAGCGAAGATCAGCAGCACATACGAAAACTCTTTGCCTCTTTCGAATACGCCGATGCGCGCGCTGCGCCGCGTAGCGACTTCAGACGCGGCCTGACATTCTTCGGTGACCTATCAGTGTCGCTGGTCAGCACGTACGGACTATCGCAATGCTTGCCTCATTCCGCGTAGGCAAAATGATCCGGCAGTAACCAGTCTGTCGGGGCCCGTCGACAGCAATCGACTGGATGAAACCATCCTGGCCATCTCCTGAAGTGTTTGACAGCACACAGACATTACCGATGCAGGGATCCTGTCTTCATGGTGGATGCTCGCCGATCGCCGGGGCCTCGAGCCCACGGCCGCTTTGAAGTCATGGTCAGCTGCAAGCACATGGACCATAGGGGGCCATCATGGAGGGCTACGCACAAGACACCAAGGGCAGTGCCATGCCAAACATTCGTTTCGCACGGCCCCCTGTACGGCCCGACCTTGATCGAGATCAACGTCGGTGCGCGCGCACCTTAATACACTTTACCCGTGTCTGCATGAGCGGCGCGATGGGCGGTCCGCCCCATCTCAGCCTGCTGCATCTCATACGCGAAGGAACTGTAAATGACCGTGCCTCGTCTGCTCGCCGCGTTTTTCACTCTGGCCTTCGCCGGCACGGCCTTGGCCGAAGCCGATTGCACGGATCCCGTCGCCACGTGGAAGCCGCGGGAGCAGGTGCGGCAGGTGTTCGAGCAGAGCGGCTGGACTGTACAGCGCATCAAGGTCGACGACGGCTGCTACGAGGTGCGCGGCGTGGACCGCAGGGGCAATCGCATCAAGGCCAAGTATTCCCCGGCTTCGCTGCGCATCCGCAGTCTCGAAGTCGAGTTCGGTCCGAACGGCGATGCGTCGGACTACCTCGGTCCGTTGCAGCCCGTCGTCGAGCCTGCCGTGCAGGCTGACCGCCCTACCCGGAGACATGGACAATGAAAAAGATGATGGTCGGTGCCTGCCTGGCAGGCGCATTCGCGATACCGGCAGTAGCCGATGCACGCCCGGTGGTGCTCACCACCCAGCTACAGAACTATGGTGGCAATGGGGCGTACCTCGCGTTCTACATCACCGATGCCGCCGGCAAGTACCGGAAGACCCTGTGGGTGGCGGGTCCCAAGGCGAAGTACTACAAGCACCTGAGTGACTGGGCACGCGGCAGCGGACTCAAGGCCAGCGAGTTCGACGGCATCAGTGGCGCCAGCGTCGGCAGTGGCAAAGCGCTGAAAGTCACCGTGGAAGTGGCCGATGCGCTGATCGATGCGGGATTCGAGATCCGGGTGGATAGTGCCGTCGAAGACGGCCGGGACAGCCCCGCCGATGCACGTACGCCGTTGACGAAGCAGGGGGCAGGCAAGCCGGTCAAGGGGCGCGGCTACATCCAGTCATTCACCTACGATCTGTAGCTGCTGCGAGCTTGTTGCGCCAACTGCATTCGATTGCCGGCCTGGCAATAGCGCTGCTTGTCATCCTGCTGGGTATCAGTGGTGCGGTGCTGTCGGTCAACCCAGCCCTCGAGCGGCTCGCGACGCGGGTGCCGTCCGGGGTCAGCGTCGCTGCACTGGTGGAGCGCGTGCTCCTTCACTACCCGGGCGCAGAGCAGATCCAGCGGACACGTTCCGGCACCGTCATCGTGTACTACAGCGCCGCCGACAAGTCCGGCGCAGAGCGTGTCGATCCGATGACCGGGGAAGGCATTGCACCCCATGCGCAGTCTCCGGTCTCACGCTGGATCAAGCAGCTTCACAGGTCGCTGTTCCTGGATACCCCGGGTCGCGTTGCGACCGGGATCGCGGCGCTGTCCATGCTGCTGCTGTCCGTGTCCGGCATGCTGTTGCTGGTCAATCGCGTCGGAGGGTGGCGGCAACTGGTGCGTCCCCTGTACGGCAGCCGCGTTCAGCGCTGGCATGCAGAGGTCGGGCGGGTCGCGGTCGCAGGTCTGCTCTTGTCGGCGTTGACGGGTACCTGGCTGTCGGCCGCGACGCTGGGCCTGATCGCCGATGGTGCGCAGACCGAGCCCGATTTCCCGGCCACCACCGCGGGCGGGGCACGCCTGCCTGCGCCGCAATTATCGGCGCTCGTGGCGACCGATCTGGCGGACCTGCGCGAGCTGGTCTTTCCCGATCCTGCAGACCCGGGCGCCGTCTACACCCTGCGCACTGCACAGGGCGATGGTTATGTCGACCCGGCCACCGGCGCGCTGCTCGCCTTGCGCGCACACAGCCGCGCGTACAACGTCCACGAACTGCTCTATCGGTTGCATACGGGCGAGGGCCTGTGGTGGCTCGGCCTCGTGCTCGGGTTGTGTGCCCTCGGCGCGCCCTGGCTGGCCGGGACGGGTGCGACGGTCTGGTGGCAGCGGCGTCGAGCCCGCCCCCGCATCCCCGGCAACAGCACTGCGCAGACTGCCGGAACCGTGATCCTGGTCGGCAGCGAGAACAACAGCACATGGGGTTTCGCGCGTGTGCTGCACGATCAGCTGCGCAAGGCCGGCCAGCGGGTACATACGACGCCGATGAACGACTTCTCCTCCCGCCATCGGTCTGCCCGCCAACTGTTCATCCTTGCGGCGACCTACGGGGACGGCGACGCACCTGCATCGGCCAGCCAGTTCCTGGCCCGGAGCAGCAGGGTCGAGGCCAACCCGGCGACCGGGATGGTGGTCCTGGGCTTCGGAGACCGCCAGTTTCCGAAGTTCTGCCAGTTCGCGAAGGATGTCGAGCAGGCGATGATCGCGCAGGGTTGGCACCCCATGCTCGACCTCGTCACCATCAATCGCCAGTCGACGCAGGAGTTCGCACGATGGGGCGCGGCGGTCGGCGAGCGGATGAATATGCCGCTGGTCCTGGAACACACGCCGGTACATCCAACGACGATCGCGCTGCGCCTGCGTGAGCGCATCGACTATGGCTTGCAGGAGCAGGAGCCGACCGTCGTCCTGCGCTTCTGCGCCGAGCCAGCCGCTGAACCTGCGGGATGGCTGAACCGCCTCCTGGGGCGGCGCGGGCTGCCGCGGTTCGAAGCGGGCGACCTGGTGGGCGTCATCGCGCCGGGCAGTCCGATGCCGCGGTTCTACTCGCTGGCGAGCGGCGCCCGTGATGGCATGCTCGAGATCTGCGTGCGCAGGCAGCCCGGCGGACTCTGCTCGACCTACCTGCATGGCCTGAAGCCGGGCGACTGCATCGACGCCTTCATACAGCCAAATCCGCAGTTCCGCCCGGCCTCGGGCAGGGCGCCGGTCATTCTGATCGGTGCCGGTACCGGTATCGGTCCACTCGCCGGGTTCATCCGCAACAATGCGGGCAGGTATCCGATGTACCTCTACTGGGGTGGCCGGGATCCGGCCTCCGACTTCCTGTATGAACCCGAACTGCGGAACTACCTGTCCGACCGCCGATTGTCGCAGTTGCACACGGCATTCTCGCGCGTGGCAGGTGGCGTACGCGTGCAGAGCCGGCTGAGGGAGGACGCAGAGCACCTGAAGAAGCTGATCGGGGAGGGCGCCCAGATCCTGGTATGCGGCAGCAGCGCGATGGCGGGCAGCGTGCGCCAGGCGTTGGACGAAATGCTCGCGCCGATCGCGCTCGATGTGCGGTCGCTCGAGGCCAGCGGACGGTACCGCGAAGATGTCTACTGAATGGTCCGGGAGTCCCGCCATGCAACGGTTCAGCCTGAACGGCAAGACCATGGGGACGCGCTACACCGCCCTCTTCTACGCGCCCTGCGGTTCGGATACCGCGGCGATCGACGCGAGTCTGTTTTCGGCAGTGGACCGGGTCGACCGGCAGATGTCGAGCTGGAACCCGGCCTCTGACCTTTGCCGCATCAATGCCGCCCCCTGCAACACCTGGATCGACGTCCCGGAGGAACTTGCGCAGGTCCTCGATGCCTGTCTGAAGGTGGGTCAGCAATCGAAGGGTGCCTTCGACATTGCGGTGGGGGACCTGGTCGATGCCTGGGGCTTCGGACCCTCGCCCCGCGCGTCCGTGACGCAGGTCGCAGCGCCTTCCGGCAGGGCGCATACACCGGCAACGGCCATGCTGGACATGGATCGTTCGACCCGGCGTATTCGCAAACACGCACCGGTCACACTGGACTTGTCCGGTATCGCGAAGGGCTATGGCGTCGACCGGCTCGCCCGCTGTCTGGACGATCGCGGTATCGACGCCTACCTGGTCGGCATCGACGGGGAGATGCGCGCACGCGGCAGCAAGCCGGATGGCACGCCATGGGCTGTCGCAATCGAGAAGCCGACATTCGGCAAACGTGAGGTTGCGGGGGTGATGGAACTCCGGGACATGGCGATCGCCACGTCCGGTGACTACCGCCGCTGGATCGAGATCGATGGCAGGCGCTATTCGCACACCATCGACCCGGCCCGGCGGCAACCGGTGTCGAACCGTGTTGCAGCGGTGACCGTGCTCGCGCCGACCTGCATGCTGGCCGATGCCTGGGCCACCGCGTTGATGGTACTGGGCGAGGGCGAAGGCATCGCGCTCGCCCGGGAGCGCATCATGGACGCGCTGTTCGTCCTGCGCGACGGCGACCGAATTCAGGAAGTACTGGTCGGCGGTGATCAACTGGCGAGCCGCGCTTGCGTCTCAGTACGCGCAGCCTCTCCAGCGTTGTCTCGACCAGGACTGCATTCCGTTCGGCCGGGGAGTCGGGCGGGAAAGTGATATACGACAAGCATCTGGATTGTTTTATGCCCAGGCTTGTTCGCCCCTCATCCCAGGTACAAAGCGGCGCGCGACAGAAACCTCGCGAGTGCTTCAGGAGCCGAAAGGTTAGCCATCAAGCGACGATCTCCGCCGGCAGCAGCCGGTCGTACTCGTCCCTGACCACGTGGTAGCACTCGCAACTGCGCGCTTCTATGCCCTCCCGGTCCAGCACCGCTATATGGCCCCGGTGATATCTGATCAGTCCTGCCTTGTGCAGGCGCCCCGCGGCCGCGGTGACCCCTTCGCGGCGAACGCCCAGCAGGTCGGCGATCCGTTCCTGCGTCATGACGATGTGGCTCGACGCCAGCCGGTCCTGGGTCTGAGACAACCAACGGCAAAGCTGCTGCTCAAGGGAATGATGGCGGTTGCATACCGCTATCTGGCCGGTCTGGGTCAGCAGTGCCTGCGTGTAGCGCAGAAGCATATGCATCGCAGGGGCGGAACGGTCGAGTTCCTCCATCAGTGCGCTGGCACGCATGCGGAAGCCCCGGCCTTCGCTGGTCACGATGGCTCGGGATTGCGTCGTGCCACCACCCATCGGCAGCCAGGTGCCCACCATGCCTTCTTTGCCGATCATGGCGATCTCGTCGGCGCTGGCGTCTCCTGTCAAGTACAGAAGCGACACGATGGCGGTGGTCGGGAAAACTACATGGGTCAGGCGTGCACCGGGCTCGCACAAAACCTTGCCCAGCGGCAGGTCAATGGCTTCCAGGTGGGCCTGCCAGCGCTGCCAGACCGGTTCAGGCAGGCAGGCAAGCAAGCGGTTACGCCGCGCGGCAAAGGGTTGGCCGCCACCGATATGCAGTTTGAACTCAGGGCGCAAACCAGCCAACTGGCCGGTGGGTGCGTGGGCTTGGGCTTGGGTGATCGCATTCATGACGCTGAGACGACTATCCATTCTTGTTGCCGAGAACCAGGAGCAAGCCGCCGGCAACGATCGCCCCGACGCCGGCCCAGACGGGGATGTTGACCGTCTCCTTGTCCTTGACCGACAACTCGACTGGGCCCAGCTTCACGTTGTGCGTTTCTTTCGTGTAAGTGAAGCCGCCGTATGCCAAGGCGGCGACACCGGCGACCATCAGTACGACCGCCAAAAGCCTGGTGGGGTTCATCGACCACCTCCGGATGGGTGTGCTACTTCTTCGTCGGGAACCAGGCGTCGGTGGCGCTGCGTTCCCAGGTTGCGATCTGGCGTTCGGCCTCGTCTTTGGCGATGCCGTAACGCTCCTGGATCTTGCCCGCGAGTTGGTCGCGTCTTCCGGCAATGACATCGAAGTCATCATCGGTCAGCTTGCCCCATTGCTCTTTCGTCCTGCCCTTGAGCTGCTTCCAGTTGCCTTCAATCTGATCCCAGTTCATCTCGATCTCCTTTGAAGATTCGGGCTGATGACGGCCGCAGTTGCCAGCCCTCGGCATCACCTTGCTCGCGATGCCCGAAACGAGTCACCGCGAAGGGATACTAGCGGGTTGCTGCGCGTCGGATTTGATGTAGCGCAAGAAAGGCGCAGAAAGAAGACAGCGCAGTCAGCAAATCGCGCTGCGGTTCGATGCTGAAGATGTGGCGCGAGCCCTCGGAACGCGACAACCGAAGTCGCGCAAGCGGGTCGCGCGTTGCGGCTGGGCATAGTCGCGAAACGATGCGCGCAGGGTGCACTGTTAGTGATGGCGCGCCTCCGAGGCGTGTGCTTCGCGCGGCGTAGCGCCGCGACAAACCTGCGCGGCTCAGAGTTGCGAGCCGAGCAGAGAGGCAAAGCGCTCGGCAAGCCGCTCGCGCCACGGCCGATCGAGCCACTCGGCCAGACTGACCGTACGCGAGTGCTTCAGGTCATCGTCGAAGATTCGCGTCTGCTGCGCTGCGAAAGTCGCATCCACGATGTTTAGCGTGGCCTCGTCGTTGAGGCGAAACGAGCGGTTGTCGAAGTTGGTCGAACCTACCGAGACCAGCAGGCCGTCGACGATCATGACCTTGCAGTGGTACATCGTCGGCTGGTACTCGGCGATCTGCGCACCCGCGGCCAGCAACGGGCCCCAGCGCGCACGCGACGCGCTGCGCACTGTCTCGCTGTCGATGTGCGGACCGGGCACCACGATGCGCAACTTGACGCCGCGCTTCATCGCGGCGACGAGCGCGCTGGAGGACAAGTCGTCAGGCACGAAATAGGCTGCGGATAGATCGATCGAACGTGATGCCGCGGTGATCGCGAGCAGGTACATCAGTTGCATGCTCTCGCTGCCGCCGCTGGGCGAACTGCTGAAGACCTGCGCCAGGCTGTTGCCGGCCCCGGCCAGCACCGGGAAATACGCGGGGCCGTGCAGTACCTCGCCGCTGACCTTGATCCAGTTGTCCAGAAAGACGGCCTGCATCTGCGCAACCACCGGACCTTCGACCTGGAAGTGCGTGTCGCGCCAATGCTCCGGATCCTGCGCCTTACCGGTCCACATAGGCGCGATACCCACGCCACCGGTAAAGCCGATGCGGCCATCGACGATCAGCAGTTTTCGGTGCGTGCGGTTGTTGAGGCGGCCGAGGTGCGACCAGTGCGGCGGATGGAACTTGTAAATCTGCACGCCGGCAGCCCTCATCGCGTCGAGCAGAGCGTCGTCCATCTTCGCGCTGCCTACCCAGTCGAGCAGCACATGCACTTTGACGCCGTTGCGTGCACGGTCGGCAAGTGCCTGCGAGAACTCACGTCCGATATCGCCCGACCAGTAAATGTAGGTCTCGAAGGTGATCGTCGTGGTCGCGTCACGGATCGCGGTCAGCATCGCGGGAAAAATCTCGTCGCCGTTCGTCAGCACGCGAAGCCGGTTGCCGGCCACGAACTGCGGACCGAGCAGCACGCCGAGCTCGTGGTGGAAGCGCGGGTCGTCCAGCGCATGCAGGCGCTCGATACGGCGCTCGATCTTCTTCTCGCCACCAATGAAATTCAAAGCGATAACGATGCCGACAAGCGTCAGGAAAGCGGCGAAGGCGGCTATCGCGAGTGGGTACTGTGTCAGCGTCGCCACTTTCATGGTCACTCCGCTCCAAGGCGGTCGGCATGCACGTCGAGCCTCGTTGCATGCAATGAGTCTTTCAATCGCCGACTGTAAGGGCGCTGCGCTCGGGTACTCGGTTCGCTAACGAACAGAAGAGCCCTTCTCTTGATGCCGGGCCGGAACACGGGCCTTGAAGTCATGGTGTGGATGTCGACACTTCGGAAAGGTCGTTCGAGGCTCGGGGAGTCTGAGGTGATCGCTGATCAGGTTCATCGATGGCCCGTCCCGAGTATGTCAATAGCGGGCACGGGGAATGCGTACCGATCCATGCACGCCACTAAGTTACCCCCTAGAACGCCAACGCAATGTTCAGTGGGTGTTACGCAAAGAACGCGTGACGGAAACGTGTGTCAGGTCGAAAGCGGGACGAAGGGTCTGGGACGCGTCGATGAAACTGGAGACAGCGCTTCACCGCAACACGCGGTAATCAACCAACAAACGCAGGAGCTAGTCATGAACCTTCCATTCAAGCAGAAATTGATCGCTGTCCTATGTGTCTCTGCCGTCGCGGGTATCGCATCGGCGCCGGGGAGCGCTGTCGCTGCCGACAAAGCCGTGATGCAGAGCCAGGCGAAAAATCAGCAGGCGTCGCGCTACATTCGGGCCAGCACGATGATCGGTATGCCTGTCAAAAATGCCAAGGGCGAGAACCTCGGCGAGATCAAAGACCTTATCGTCGATGTCGCCAATGAGCGGGTTTACTACGCCGTGCTCGAATTCGGCGGGTTTCTTGGGCTGGGCGAGAAACTGTTCGCCTATCCAGTGGGCGCGTTCAGGACCACGGCAGGCCGCGACGACCTCGTCCTCAATGTGGACGCTGCCAGGCTCAAAGCAGCGCCCGGCTTTGCGCGCGACAGGTGGCCGGATTGGGCCACCTACCGCAGCGATGTGGATCGCTATCACGGCGCCACGGTTTCGTTGAAGCCGATGCCTGGTCAGAATCTGCGGCGTGCGAGCGAACTCATCGGCAAGGACGTCAATGATCGCAACGGCAAGGATATCGGCGAGATCGCGGACATCGTAGTCAACATGGGCAACGGGCGCATCCATTATGCGGTACTGGAGTTCGACCGCTCGTGGAACCTGAACGACAAGCTGCTCGCGGTACCGATGCGGGCGTTCACCTATCCCGGCGGCAGGAACGACTTGATAATGGATTTCGACAAGTCAAGGGTCGACACAAAACGCGTGTTCGACAAGAGTCGCTGGCCGGACCTGAACGACCCGAAGTATGTGGAGGATGTGGATCGTTATCTTGTTTACGAAACAGGTATTCGGAAAAAGCCCTAGCCTTGCATACCCCAATCTGGCCGGTCGTGCCTGCCCTTTGTTCGCGTGCCCGCAACGAGGCCCCGGCCAGGAATCCTGGCGGGTTGCGGCACGGCAGAATTGATGTTGAGCGGTACACGTCCGTCACTGGCGATGAGGGCGCGCTGCGCTATGCGAAAGTCGGTCACCTTGGCGCTGCGCAGCTGACGCTGACGTGCTGACGTTGACGTGCTGACGTTGACGCGATGACGCCCATTGCGGGTTGCTGATCGGCACCATGACGCAGTCGCCCCCACATGAAGCACGGTGCCAGTGATCCGCGAGCCGTGCGCCACTGCGGACGACCGACGAAGGCTTTTTAACGGTTACTTTTGCGAAGAAATGGCCGGCACCGAAAAAACGTCGTCCTGTTTCTCGGCAATCTTGAGGTTCTGCTGTCTGGCCCGCTCGAGCATCTGCGTGCGATGCTCGTCGCGTACCTTGTTGCGTTCCTCCACGGTCTTCGCGTTCCACATACGGCGCTGATGCTCCTGACGCTCGTCCAGCGTCATCAGCGGTGCCCCGTACATGCGCTCACGCGACCACCTTTGCATGCCCACGCCCATACCTTGGCCCGGCCCCGCGCCCGGGCCGCGACCGGTGCCCGAGCCCTTGCCTGGGCCTGCTCCGGTACCGGGGCCTGGCTGCGCGTTAGTCATCAACGGCAACGCCATGGCACCCGCCATCAACG
>Ga0105046_10003328_pt1 | contig 25497 bp, 21 predicted proteins | sample MAT03_FD_78385 | JGI IMG/M metagenome (GOLD analysis project Ga0105046, IMG submission 78385) | Freshwater microbial communities from Lake Fryxell liftoff mats and glacier meltwater in Antarctica - MAT-03 (megahit assembly) | ecosystem: Environmental > Aquatic > Freshwater > Ice > Liftoff...
CGCCGGCGCCGGCGCGGCGAAGTACGAGTTCCAACAGCACGGGAGCTTCGTCGACGTCGCGACGCGGCGCGTCTTCAACGACGCCTTCAATTCCAAAGGGTGAACGCCGAGGCGCACGCGTCGGCCGGCGCCGACCTGCGCATCTACCGCCAGCTCGAACTTGCGAAGGAAGGCCGCTCCACATGGAGCAAGGCCACGTCAGCGAAGACTTCGTGGACTTCGCGCCGGTCGACCTGGTCGGCTTCCGGCTCGGCGGCGGCATGGGCGTCACGTTCTGACCGCGCAGGAGATGCTCATGACCACGACACGCCTTCGCGCCTTCACCTTCGCTGCGGGCCTGCTTACGGTTGTGGGCGCCACGCTCGTACACGCGCAAACGGCCGCACGCGTGTCCGTCACGCGCGTCGCTGGCCACGGCATCTCGCTGCGCACCATCGTGGGTGGGCAACTGGCGAGCGATGAAGTGCGCGTAGCCGATGGCACGCCGCGTCCTGCACGCGAGGCCGACTGCACCGGCACCGAAACCACGCGCTGGTCAGCCGATGGGCAGCGCGCCTACCGCACGGCGCAGGCGTCGTGCGGCAGCGAGACGGCACGCACGCTTGCCGGGGTCGTCTACTTCGTGCCCGGGCCGGTGTGGATCGACGTGCAGACGGTGACGCTCAACGGCGCCACCAACGTGCGGGTCACGGGCTATACGCGCGCCGCCAGTCAGCGCCTGCCCGATGGCAGCGTCGTGCCCACGGGGCCGGCCGGCATGGCGGCATCGCTCAGGTCGCGCGGTTGGACGACCGACGAGATCGTCGAGGCCAGCGCCATCCTGCCTCCCAACGGCGTGCAGGCGGCCATCAGCGAAGGGCCAACGGCCTTCCGGGTGAACGCCAAGTCGCTCTCGCAGTTGGCCGAGGGCCGCGTGGGATCCTTTCTTTAAGCTCATCATCCGTGGTTCAACACCACCACTGGACCCAGCGCGGAACCTGGCCGCACCGAGGGCGGCGGCGGTGGCGGCGACCGCATGGCCGTGCCATGCCCGCTGGGCATGTAACGTCGGGGCTGGCAGGGCAGGGCTGGCGTCAGAGCTGGTGCGTCAGCTCGCCGATCACGCGCCGGCGGTCTTCGACGAGCCGCACTGGGCCCTCGCCCCATGAATGGGCCCGTGGCGGCGCGGCCAGCAGACCCGGGGCCAGCGCAACGAAAGTCTCGACCAGCATCGGGTCCATGGCGCCGCGCGCCGCATCGCGGCGTAGTTCGTCGATGGCGCGCGCCAGGCCGAGCGAGGCGCGATAGGGGCGGTCGGTGGTCATGGCGTCGAACGCGTCGACCACGCCGATGATCTGCGCCAGCAACAACACCTCACTGCCCTTCAAGCCGTCGGGATAGCCCGTGCCATCGAGCCGCTCGTGATGCTGCCGGATGATCGGCCGCACCGCGGCCAGCGAGCGCAGGCCCGAACACAGCCGCTCGCCAATCACCGTGTGCTGCTTCACGATCTCGTATTCGTCGGTGGTGAGGCGGCCCCGCTTGAGCAACAGCGCGTCGGGAATGCCCACCTTGCCCACATCGTGCAGCAGGCCACCACGGCGCAGCGCCGACCGTTCGTCGGCCGACAGGCCAATGGCCTGCCCCAGAGCCGCGGCATAGTTCGACAACCGGTCGCAGTGGCCGTCGGTGTAGGCATCGCGCGCTTCCACGGTGAGCGCCAGACTCACGATCACCGACTCGGCCGACTCGAGTTCGTCGGTGTAGCGCTTCAGGCGCGAGAGCGACCGCACGCGGGCCGTGAGTTCGGAGGAATCGAACGGCTTGGTCAGGAAGTCGTCCGCGCCGGCCTCGATGCCGGCCAGTCGATGCTCGCGGCCGACCAGGCCGGTGAGCAGCACGATTGGGATGAGCCGCGTGGCCTCGTTCTGCTTGAGCCCGCGGCACACGTCGAAGCCGCTCCCGCCCGGCAGCTCCACGTCGAGCAGCACCACATCAGGCACCAGCCGCGCCACCGCATCGACCACGCCGACGCTGTCGTGCACCACCTCCACGGTAAAGCCTTCGGCCGTGAGCAGCCGCGACAGGGCGTCGGTGAAGGATGGAGAATCGTCGACGATGAGCACGCGGCGATTGCCGTGGTCGTGCATCGCAGCCTCAGTTCCGCAGGTCGCGGAGCAAACGGGTTTCCTTCGAGACGACGCGATTCTTGCCCCGTCGCTTCGCGGTGTACTGCGCTTCGTCGGCGCGCTGGAACAGGCTTGCGGGCGTGTCGCCGGCCGAATACTCGGCCAGCCCGCAACTGAGCGTGGGCAGGGTGGCCGGCCGCTCTTCGCCGCTGGCATCGGGCGTGGTGATGCGCGCCAGCACGCTCGCGATGCAGTGCTCGGCTTGTCGGATCGTGAGGTCGGCGACCAGCACGGCGAACTCGTCGCCACCCACGCGCGCCACCAGGTCGTGGGCGCGAAACGACTGCAGCAGCACCTTGGCCACGTAGCGCAGCACGTCGTCGCCGGCGGCGTGCCCGAGCGAGTCGTTGATCTGCTTGAAGTCGTCCACGTCCAGTATGGCCATCACGAAGTTGGGACGCGACAGCCCCATCCAGCGTTCGCACGTCTCGTCGAAGCCACGCCGGTTGGCGATGCCGGTGAGCGGGTCGGTGGCCGCTTCTCCCCTCACCACCGACAGGTCGCGCTCGAGCGACGCCACGCGCTGGCTCAGGCTGCGGGCCGTGTCTTCCCAGGCACGGCGCCGCTTGGCGGCCACTTGCTTGAGGGCCAGCACTTCGGCCATCAGCCGCGCCTTGATCTGCTGTGGATTGGTCAGCAGGCCAATGGCCTCGAAGCGCTCGGTCGACTTGGTGATGCTGGTGTGCATCGTCGACATCTCGGAGCCGATGGTCGACATCACCTCGCGCAGCGCTTCCACCACGGCCATCGAATCCTGCATGCGCTGGGCGCGCAGTTGCTTGGCCTGTTCGATGAGCTGGCGGCCCTCGGCCAGGCAGCTCTTGGTCAGCTCTTCGATGTCGCCCGGCGGCACACCGTTGGCGATGGCCGATCGGCACGCCTCGAGGCGTTCCGCCAGCAAGCCCCAGCTGGCGTCTTCGTCCGACGTCAGGAAATCGCGCAGTAGCGCGAGCACGTCGTCGAGCAGCGTGGCGACGGCGTGCTGGTCGGCGTCGCGCGCACGCCGGCGGATATCGAGACTGATGACAGCGTTGTCTGACATGTCGTCCTCGTGGGACCGGAGTCGCGGTTGTGCTGCTCCGCCCGGCTACGAGGCCTCCAACGGATGAATCGGCTGGTCGGGATCGGGCTTGAACAACGCCGCGTTGCTCGGCCCGTCGAGCGCGGGCAGTTCAGAGGGCATGCCGGCCGGCGCTTCGAGCAAGGCGCGCACGGCCTCGGCTACCTGACCGGCCGCCAGTGGCCGCGACACCACGCCGACGCGACGGCTGGTGGCCACCCGCGCGAGCGCGCGGCTGACCGGTTCGGACGTGCCGAGCACGCGCACCGACGGATAGGCCGCGAGCCACCGGCTGGCGTCGTGCGGGCCATCCACCGGCACGCGGTCGGTCACGATCAGATCCACGGCGTGGGCGGCCATCGCCTCGGCCGCTTCTTCCGGCGTGCTGGCCGTGGTCACGCGGTAGCCGTGGCCCTCGAGCACGGTTTGCAGCAGACGCTGCAGCGTCGGATCCTGCTCCATCAGCAGCAGCGATGCCGAACTCGTGGCCGGCATGATGGCCGCGCGCGGGCGCAGCACGGTGACGCCGTCCGACGGCAGCAGCACGGCCACCGAGGCCACCCGCACGCCGTCGGTTTCAAAGACCACGCGGCCGCCAGCCTGGCGCAGAGCGTCGAGGCCCGAAGGCGCGGACGCGTCGCTGTCGCGGCGCGAGGGCCGCGTCGGCACCGGCACACCGGCCGTCAGGTAGGTCACCTCGACGCGCACGTAGCGTCCGGGCCGCACCGCCATCGGGGCGCCGGGCCGGCGGGAGCCGACTTCCACGTTCATGGTGCGGAACATCAGCGTGCCGCCGTGCGGCATCGCGTCGATGGCATCGGCGGCAATCGCCGCGAGCCCGTGCTCGACCACCGCCCGGTCGATGGCCACGGTCCACGGATGCGGCGCCGGCTGCACCGCCACCGCCAGCCGGTGGCCGAAGGTACGGCGCAGGTCGGCCTGCACGGCCGAGAGCAGCGAGTCGATGTCAACCCCGCGCGCCGCGGTGTCGGGGCCACGACCCAGCGTGCGCACGCGCGCCGCCACCCGGGCCGCGGCGGTCACGGCGCGCTGAATGGCATCCACCGACGTGGCGTCGACGCCGGTGCCGGGCGGCGTCGCCAGCAGCAGTTCGGAGTGGCCGCTGATGATGGCCAGCAGGTTGTTCAGTTCGTGCGAGAGCTGGCCGGCCACGTCGCGGCCGTTGCGCGGCCGCACCGGCTCATCGGCGGCGGCCCACGCCTGTACCGGCTTGATGGTGACGCGCACCAGGCGCAGCGCTCGCGGCTCGTCGAACGAGGCCACCAGGTCGACCACGGCCGGCAGGGCCGACCCGTCGAGGCAGAGCAGGTCGGCGTCCCAGCGTTCGAGCCGGCCGGTGACGGCGGCGGCGCTCAGCGCATCGGCCAGACGCTCGGCGTCGCGGCAGAACAGGCTCAGATGCACGCCAACGGCCGCACGCTCGTCGGCCAGGCCGAACAGCCGTGCGGCCGATGGCCCGCATTCCACGATGCGTCCATCGGGCGAGACCACCAGTTCGCCCAACGTCTCTGGCGGCGCTGCCGACCGTGGGGATACGGATTTCGCGACGGACGTGTGAGCAGCGATCATCGGTACCTCGCTCGGAACGAAATCCTGGGCACGCGGGCCACCTCGCGTCCCGTCACTGCGCGCGGATGCGCAGGGGCGACGGCTGTTCCCCCAAGGGACATCGGCAGAGCCGACATGACCTTTAATGCGCGCCAGGCGCGGCGGCAAGAGGCGCCGGCGGCGTGGCCGCGCTGGGCGTCGTGTCGCGGCGTAGCGACTGCTCGAGCTGCGCCTGTGACTGGCTGCGCACCACGATCGACACGCGCCGGTTCCGGGAATCCATCGGCTCGTCGGGCAGCCGGAGCTGGGTGGCGGCAAAGCCGCGCACGCTCTGCACCTGGCCGGGATTCAGGCCCACGGCCTCCATCACCCGCCGGGCGGCATTGGCGCGGTCGGCCGACAGTTCCCAGTTCGAGTAGCTGTGACCGGCGCCGAACGGCCGGCTGTCGGTGTGCCCCTCGACCACGACGTCGTTGGTCATGGTGCCGAGCTCGCGGCCGATGATGCTGAGAATGCGCACGCTCTCGCCGCGCAGGATGGCGCTGCCGCTGTCGAAGAAACTCGAGCCGTCCTTCTCGAGCAGCTCGATGCGCAGCCCTTCGGAGGTGACCTGAAACTCGATCTGGTCGCGCAACTGCTCGAGCTCTGGCGCGTCGGCCAGGCTGTCGCGGATGCGCTCGGCGGCTGCCTGCATGCGCTGCCGCTCCACGGTGAGCGCCGCGGAATCGGGCTGCTGCACGGTTTCGGGGGCACGGCCCTCGTCGATGCCGGTCATGCCGCCGGCCATCATCCCGGTGGATCGCTCGGCGTCGAAGACGCCGGGATCGCGGAAGTAGCCGGCCACCGACTTCTTCACCGAGGGGCTCGCGCCGACCAGCCACATCACGAGGAAGAACGCCATCATGGCCGTGACGAAGTCGGCATAGGCCACCTTCCACGCGCCGCCGTGGTGGCCGCCGTGGCCGCCGCGGTTCTTCTTGACGATGATGATCGGCTGGCTGGGCTTCATGGCTTACGCCGCCATCGCTTCGGGCTTGCCCGCGGCCTTGCAGAACTTCTCCGTTTCCTCGAAGGTCGGCCGCACTTCGTGCGGCAGCACGCGGCGCGCGAACTCGATGGCGATGGCCGGCGGCAATCCCTTGAAGGTCGCCAGCACGCCCGCCTTGATGCACTTCTCGTAGTTGCCCTCGTCATCCACGCGCGCTTCAAGCGCGGTGGCGAGCGGGCCGAACATGCCGTACGAGAGCAGAATGCCGAGGAAGGTGCCGACCAGCGCGGCGCCGACCTTCTCGCCGATTTCCGACGGCGGCCCATCGATCGCCTGCATGGTGATGACCACGCCGAGCACGGCGGCCACGATGCCCAGGCCGGGAAACGCGTCGGCCACCTTCGCCATGGCTGCCGACGGCGCACGCGCCTCGGTGTGATGCACGTAGAGGTCTTCTTCCATCAGCGCCTCAAGGTCGTGCGGCGCCATGCCGCCGACGATAATCACCTTGATCGAGTCCGCCAGGAAGTCGAGCGACGCGTGCCGGCCGAGGAACGTCGGGTACTTCGACAGCACCGAGCTTTCCTGCGGATTGTCGAAGTGGCTCTCGAGCGCCATGATGCCGGTCTGTTGCGCCAGGCGGAACACCTGGTAGAGCATCGCGAGCAGGTCGGCGTAGTCCTTCTTGGCCAGACCGGGCGAGAGCACGCCGATGGTCTGCTTGAACATCTTCATGATGACCGGCAGCGGCGTGCTGATGAGCATCGAGCCGATGGCGGCGCCGAAGATGATCAGGAACTCGTTCGGCTGATTCAGCAGCGCGATCTTGCCGTGGTGCATGACGTAGCCGCCCAGCACCGAGCCGATCACGACCAGCAAGCCGACGATCAGGAACATGACGGGCTCCGGTCAGACGACGTCGCGGCGGGCCAAGGACGCGAGGATGCCAGCGCACGAATCATGGGCGTAACTGGGCAATCGGCGCGGCCGGCGGATCCTTGACTCACAGCTCGCGGCTCACGGGATGCAGGCGTCGCAATTGTCGTGCCCTCGGCGTGGCCGCGGTCTGCAAGCCGTCACCCCCGGCCAAATGTCGCTCCACCGACGCTGGGGTCGACTGCCCCGGCCCGCATCGGCGCGTATCGCGTCGCAGGGCCGCGGCATGGAACGTGCTAACTCAAGCGCCATCGTGTTCAGCGAGCAGTTCCTCGCCGCCAACCTCGCCGCACTCGAGCAGGCGCAGGGCCAGCGGCCCACCCTTGCGGCCCTCAATCCCGAACGCACCCGCGCGGTCGCCGATGACCACGCGGGGGTGCGCCTCGAACTCCGCACCCCTGCCGGCATCTGGACGTCGTTGGACAGCCCGGTGGCCACGTCGCTGCCGCGGCAACTGTTCGTGATCGGGCCCGCGCTCGGCGCCGTGCTCGACACCGTCGCACGAGCCGGGGCGGCAACCCGCGTCGTGGCGCTCGAGCCCGACCCCAGCGTAGCCGCGCTGCTGCTCGCGCGCCGCGACTGGACTCAGTGGATCGCGCAGGGGCGGCTGTGCGTGCTCACCGGGCCCGACTACCTTGGCGCCATGAACTGTGGGCGCTTCGTCGACGTGTCCGTGCCGCCCACCGTGCTCGTGAGCCCCGCACTGGCCGCCCACCGCGCCGACGAGGTGACGGGCGCGCGGGCCGTGGCGACCCGGCTGATCGCCGAGGCCGAAGCCAACGCGAATGCACGAGCGCGCTTCGCCGGGCGCTACCTGCTGCAGACCCTGGCGAACCTGCCGGTCATCGCGCGCGAAGGCGATACCGCGGCGCTCGATGGCCTCTTCGCCGGCCGTCCGGCGGTGGTCGTGGGTGCCGGGCCGTCGCTCGACGACAACCTCCCCACACTTGCGGCCCTGCAGGATCGCGCGGTCGTGATCGGCGTCGACACGGCGCTGCGCCCGCTGCTTGCCGGCGGCGTGCAGCCGCACCTCACGGCCGCCGTCGATCCCGCCGAGCTCAACGCGCAGCACCTGGCTGGCGTCGGCGGCCTCGACGACATCTGGCTGGCCGCCGAAGGCAGCCTGCATCCGTCCGCATTCGGCGGATTCGCTGGCCGCACGTTCGTGTTCAAGGTGAGCGATCACGAGCCGTGGCCGTGGCTCCGCACCGTTGGACTCGATCGCGGCGGGTTGCGCGCGTGGGGCTCGGTCGTGACCTCGGCGTTCGATCTGGCCCAGCGCCTGGGCTGCAATCCGATTGTCTGTGCCGGGCTCGACCTGTCGTATCCCGTGCGCCGGCCGTACTGCGCCAACACGATCTACGACGACACGTGGCGCGCGGCCATGGCCACGTATGGCTGCACATGGGAGGCGCTCGTCGACGACTACTTCGGCCGCCTCGCCGATCTGCGCGTGCCCGACCTGCACGGCGCGCCCGTGCTCACGACCCCGCACCTCGTGTCGTTCCGCGACTGGCTGCGCCAGCAGATCGCCGCCGACCCGTCGCGACGTGTCGTCAACGCCACCGGCGCCGGCATCATGCACGGGCCGCGGCTCGCGCAGGCGTCGCTGGCCGAGGCACTCGAGGCGGCCCCTTCGCTCGGCCGGGAGGTGCCCGATGCGCTTCGTGCGGCGCATGCCGCGAGCCTCAGCCGCGACCACAAGCTGCGGCCAGCGGTGGCGGGTCTGGTCCGGCACGCCAAGCGGCCGCGGGCCGCACAACTGGTCGCCCGCTGGACCGAGTTCGCCGCGGGCAAGGTATCGGCGGCCCAGATCCTCGACGAGCTGTCGGCCGTGCTCCCGTCGCTGACCTAGCCGAACGCCGGCCGCGTGTCGGCGGCGTGTCGGTGGACCGGACATCGTCGGTGTGCCGACATCGCCCGGGTGGTGGCCACGTGGCAAATCGCCCAGCAGGTCGCTCGCTCGGGCCGCGAGCCAGTGTGGCACGTCGGTTGCTCCTTCCCGCCGCGACGCTTGGCCACGCCACCAGGAGCATTCATGAGACCTGCCGAGTCGACCCTTCTGCCCGCCGAGGTGCGCCGGGTGCGCACCATGTTGAGTGCCCAGGAACTGGAGCTGCTCTACACCCTTGCGCGCGACCGCTACACCGGCCGCGGCGAGATCATCGACGGCGGCGCCTTCCTCGGCGGCTCGACACTCGCCTTGGCTGCTGGCCTGCGCGACAACCGGGCGGTGGCCGACACGCAGGGTCGCGTCCACTCCTACGACATGTTCGTGGCCGACCACTTCGTGAGCCAGTTCATCGACGGCTATCCGGAAGGCACTTCCACGCGCCCCTACTACGACGGGGTGATCGCCCGGGTGGCCGACCACGTCACGGTACACGAGGGTGACATCGCCACCTTCCCGTGGCCGACCGACCGGGCCATCGAGATCCTGTTCATCGACGTGGCCAAGAGCTGGGAGACCAACGACGTCCTGGTGCAGCAGTTCTTTCCGCGCCTGATTCCCGGGCTGTCCACGGTCATTCAGCAGGATTACCACTGGCCGCACACGCCCTGGATCTCGATCACGATGGAGCTGCTCGCCGACCATTGCACCTACCTCGGGTCGATGCCGTGGGCCACGGCGCACTACCGGTGGGACCGCGCGGTGGCGCCGGGCGAACTGCCCGCCCGGCTGCGCGACCTCGGCGTCGGACGGCTCCGCGAACTCGCCACGCGGGCGCAGCGTTTCGAGCGCGGGGGGCGCGAATGGACGGCGCAACAGTGCAACCTGGTGGCGCTGTGCCTCTCGTGCGGCCTGGTCGATGACGCCGCCGAGATCTTCGACGACACGGTCAGTGCCGCCCCCACCTGGGTCGACTACTTCAACTACGCGCCGGCCCTGCCGGCCCGCGCCTGAGACGCTCATGGCCACCAGCCGCATCTGCATCGTCGCGCCCGAGTTCATCGGTCCCTTTCCCAACGGCGGCGTCGGCACGGCCTGCTACTGGGAGGCCCTCACGCTCGGCACCGCCGGCCATGACGTCACGGTGCTCTACACCGGGCCGACGGAACGGGAATCCCCCGAACACTGGCAGGCGCACTTCGCCGCGGCTGCGCCCTTCCGCTACGTGGATCTCGGGCGGTGGGCCGCTGCGCCCGACGCCGCGCAACCGCCCCTCGCCGGCGACGGGTGTCCCGAAGCCGCGGTGTCGGACCTCGTGCTCGCGTGGCTGCGCACCCGGGCGTTCGACCTCGTGCTCTTTCAAGAGTTCCTCGGCCACGGCGCGCGCGCTCTCCAGGCCCGCCACGCGGGTGACGCGCTCGGGGGCGTTCGCGCCGCCACCACCATGCACTCGTGCCGCCAGTGGATCTACGAGGGCATGCACCGTCTGCCGACGGCGCCCGCAGATGCCACGGTGGACGCGCTCGAGAAGACCTCTGCCCGCCTCGCCGACCAGGTGATCTTTCCCTCGCACCACATGTCGGCCTGGGCCGCTTCGCGCTGGCATCTCAAGGGCGAGGGCGCGGTGATTCCCTACTGCTTCGACGCTACGCTGGCGCACGCGCCGTCGGTTGTCGAACACGTCGGCCCGTTTCGCCACCTGGTGTTCTTCGGCCGGCTCGAGACCCGCAAGGGCCTGCATCTCTTCTGCCGCGCCCTGGCCGGGATGCCCGAGCTGCGCGACCACGTGGACCAGGTGACGTTCCTGGGCAAGCCGTCCAGCGTGGAGGGCCGCTCGAGTGAGGCGTTCATCGCGGCGCAGATGGCGAAGGTGCCCGGCGTCGCCTGGACGATCATCGGCAACCTGGGGTCGTTCGAGGCGCAGGCCTGGCTGGCCAACCAGCCACACGTGCTGGTCGTCGCGCCGAGCCTGGTGGACAACCTGCCCTATGCGGTCATCGAACTGCAGACCCGCCGCATTCCGTTCGTCTCGACCAGCATCGGCGGCATTCCGGAGATCGTCGGCGAGGCCAATCGCCATGTGCTCGCCGAGCCCACGGCGTCGTCACTTGCCGGCGTGATCTCGCGCATCTGCCGTGCCGGCCGGGTCGTGCTCGACTACGGCGAGGGCTACGACGTGGCGGCCGCCAACGCCGCGCACGTGGCGTTCGTCGACGACCTGCTGGCGCAGCCGACGACATGGTCGGCCGCGATCCCACCCGCGGCCTTCGACGTCGTCGTGACAAATGCCCCGGACCGCGCCGCGCTCGCGCGCGTGCGGGCGCACATCGGCGAGTCGGACGTCGAGACCCGCCGGGCGCGTTGGATGCGGGTCGAAGACTGGTCGGGCACGGCCTCCACCACTCCGGCGCTGTTCCTCGACGCCCGGGTGCGACCCGACGCGGGTTGCAGCGCGCGTCTGCTCGCCGCGGCCGGTCAGCCTGACGTGGCCCTCGCCACGTCGTACTTCGCACGGCACGACGAGACGGGCCAGGTCGAGTCCGTGACGCCGCTCGGCAGCTCGCTCGAATCGGGCTGGCGGCAGAACACCTTTGGCGGTCCGTGTTTCGTGGCCAATCCGTCGTCCTTCGCGGCGATCGCCTCGGCCACTGTCGATGGCGCGTTCGCGTTCTGGCCCGCCTACGCCGCGGTGGCGTGCCGCGGCCTTACGCAGGCCCTCGTGCCGACGTCGCTCTTCACGGTGCCCGCCGAGGCCCTCACGGTCGGCGGCTATGCCGAGGTCGACGCGGTGATTCGCCAGTATCACGCGCGGGTGCCCGCGAGCTTCGATCTGGGTTGGACGCTCAAGAGCGCCCTGACGGGATGGAGCACGGGCGGCGGTGCCCATGCCGACCTGGCTGCCCTCGACTCGTTCTTCTCGATGCCCGACGAACTGCTCGCCGTCTACGCCGGGCTGCAGCCGGCCACGGGCCGCGATCCCTACATCCATGATCTGGCCGTCGTGCGGGAGCACGTCGCGAGTCTGGTCGCGGGGTGGCAGCAGACCGAGCCGCGCGTGTTCGTCTACGGCACCGGCACCCACACCCGGCGCCTGCTCGCGATGTGCCCGGAACTGGGCCGCTTCATCGGCGGCTTCATCGACCGCCGCGCCCGCGGGCCCTTCCTGGGCAAGCCGTGCGTCACACCCGAGACGTTCCGCGACGACCAGGCCGATGTCGTCATCTACTCGTCGCGCGAGTTCGAGCACGAGATGTACGCCCGCCTGGCGCACGCGCGGGTCGAACACGTGCTGCTCTATCGCCCCTCGCCGCCGGCGCCGGAAGCGACCACCGCCGTGCGCCTCGCCAACCGCTTCGGCGACGCGCCCGCGAACCTGGCCGGGTTGAACGCGATGTATCAGCCGCCGTCGTGGGCCACCGGCTACGTGAGCGGCACCGACGCCGCGTTCCTGGCGCACATGGTGTCCGCACTCAGGCCCCGTACGGTCGTGGAACTGGGCGTGGCCTCGGGCGCGTCGTCAGCCGCCCTGCTCTACGCGCTCGACCAGTTGTCGGGCGACGAGCCGCGCACGCTCTGTTCCTGCGACGTCAGGGCCACGTGTTACTTCAACGAGGCCTACGACACCGGACAGGCGTGCCGGGACATGTATCCCACGCCACGCGCCCAGTGGCGCCGGGAGTTCGCGATGGACGCGCGAGCCCTCGCTGAGGTGCTGCCGCCGGGCGGCGCCGACCTGACGTTCATCGACGCCAACCACTCTCATCCCTGGCCGCTGCTCGACCTGCTGCACGTGACAGCGTTCGCGAAGCCCGGTTCGTGGGTGATGCTCCACGACATCGAGCTGCCGGTCCAGCACCCGGCGCATCAGGTTTACGGCCCGCGTTGGCTGTTCCAGGCGTGGCCCTTCAACAAGGTCAAAGGCCTGGGCCAGTGGACCTCGATCGGCGCCGTGCAGCTCCCCGACGACCTGTCTCTGCTCGTGCCAGTATCGCTGGCGCTGCTCGACCAGCGCTGGGAACAGGCGCCGACAGCCGACCATGCGGCCCTGCCCGCGCCATTCGAGACGGTGCGCGAGGCCCTCGAGGCCCGGCTCGGTCAGTCGACGCCCGCCCTGGTCGCGCGATGAGCGCCATGCTGCATCCCGCTCCCGACTGGGTGCGCGGCGCGACGCCGGTCGGCGACGCCGCGTTCCTGCGCGAGATGGTGGCCGCTCACGCCCCCGTGCACATGCTCGAACTCGGCGTGGCCGCGGGCGTGTCCTCGGCCTACCTGCTTAACGCGCTCGACGCGCTGCCCGACGTGCCCGGCGGCCGGCGGCTCCGGTCGTGCGACGTGCAGCCCACGTGCTACTTCGACGCCGCACGGGCCACGGGGGAGGCAGTGCAGACCATGTATCCCCACGCGCGAACCGCGTGGCTGCTCGAGACCAATACCGATGCCCGCCGCCTGTCGCAGTCGCTGGCGGCCGAGAGCGTGGACCTGATCTTCATCGACGCCAATCACTACCACCCCTGGCCGCTGCTCGACCTGCTGCACCTGAGCGTGCTCGCGCGGCGTGGCGCCTGGGTGATCCTGCACGACATCAACCTGCCGGTGATCGCGCCGCAATTCGCCGCGTGGGGCGCCTCGTGGCTGTTCGAGGCCTGGCCCTGCGACAAGGTGGCGGGGGGCCTGCAGCAGAACATCGGCGCGGTGCGCCTGCCCGACGATCTATCGCAGCTGCTGCCGGTCGCCAGCGCGCTCCTCGAGCGGCCGTGGGAACACGCGCCCACGCCGTGGCACGTGGCGTTGTCCGCGCCGTTCGCTGCGCTCCGGCCCGTGCTCGAACGTCACCTCGAGCCCATCGCCGCACGCTGACGATGGCGCATTCTGAGTTCACCGTGCTCCTGGCGCGGCAGCGCACCGGCACCAACGCCGTGCGGTCGGTGCTCGGCACGCACGCGGACATCTGCTGCTTCGACGAGGTGTTCAAGCTCGAGGACCGCACCTCTGACGACCCGGTGATCCGGGCCAGCAACTACTTCACGTTCCTCGAGCACTACTGCGCCGGCGACGTCACCAGGGCCTTTCCCGATCGACACGAGCACGTGCTCACCGACTACCTCGCCTATCTGCGCGGCCTCACGGGCAAGCGGCTGATCGTGCTGGACGTGAAATACAACAGCACGCACCATCTCTCCGACGTATGGCGCGGCATCGGCGAGCCCACGCTCTTCGCCTCGATGAAGGGCAACGGGATGAGCGTGCTGCACCTCACGCGAGGCAACCTGCTGCGCTGTCTGATCTCGACCATGAAGGGACTCGCCTCCAAGCGCTACTACGTGCGCGACGGCCAGCCGCCTCCCGACCTGCGCGTCACCATAGCGACGTCCTGGGCGCTCGACACTATGACGCACTGGGCGGCGGAAGACGCCCTCGTGGCCCGCGCCTTCGACGGCTGGCCGCGCTACGCGCGCATCGAATACGCCGACCTGTTCCCCGATACGTCGGGAGCCATGACCCCTGGCGCGTTGCGCGCGCTGGCCCAATGGTTCGGCGTCGGCGACGCCTTCACCAACCGCGTGACGCTCTCGAAGCAGTCGTCGCTGCCGCTCGACCAGACGATCGAGAACTTCGACGAGGTGCGGGCCGCCCTGCGCGGCACGCCGTTCGCGTCGTGCCTCGACGACGAACCGGCCTACCGGTAGAGACGCTCGTAGGCGGCGGTCATCCGCGCCAGAGCGTAGCGGGACGCGAACGTGGCCTGCGCGTGGCCGCGCATCGCCCCGCGCGTCGTGGGCTCGACGCTGCGGCGCAACGCCGCCGCCAGCCCTTCGGCGTCGCCGGAGGCGAACAGGATGCCGGTGCGGCCATCCTCCACCGCCTCGGCGATCTCGGGAATGGCGCTACCTACGACGGGCACGCCGGCACGCAGCGCTTCGAGCACCGCAAGTGGCAGTCCCTCATTCAGCGACGGCAGCACCAACGCGTCGGCGAGCGGAAGATAGCGGCTGGCGTCCGCGCGGTAGCCGAGTAGGTGGACGCGCGCTGATACCCCGAGCGCCTCCGCCAGGGCCTGAAGCGGTTGCGCGTCGCCGTCGCCGATGAACACCGCCGCGATGTGCGGCAGCGCCGCCATGGCGGTCACGAGCAGCGCCTGGTTCTTGCGTGCGCCGATCGTGCCGACACACAGTGCGACCGGCGTGCCACTGGCGCGCAAGCGCGCGAACAGCGCGGCGTCGCCGGCGTCGACCGCGCGGCCGGCGGGCTCGGCCTCCAGGCCGTAGGGAATGACGTGAATCGGCGTGTCCACGAGGCCCAGCCTGCGCAGCGTGTCGCGCGCAGCTGCCGACGGGGTCACCACGGCCGCGGCGACGGCGAGCAGCGTGAGGTCGGTGGCCACCTGATCGGGCGTCTTGCAAATCCCCCACCCGTGCATCGTCTGCACGAGGCGCAGGCCCGGGCGCCGCCCGAGCGCGAGGTGTGCCACCAGCGTGGGAATGGCCGCGTGGGTGTGCGCCACGTCGACTGGGTCGCGGCCCACGAGTGCGCGCAGTTGCTCCGCCGCCTGGACGTTGAGGTCCAGTTCGCGCGTGAACGTGGAGCTGATGGCATGGAACGCCACGCCCGCCTCGGCGAGCTGCGCGACGTACTCCGGGTACGAGGCGTAGCCCAGCGCACCGCCCGCATCGGCCACGACCATCACCCGATGCCCAGCGCGCTGCTGCGCGACGGCCAGCGCCGCGATGATGCGTCCGGCCCCGCCCTGCAGGAAAGAGGAGACGTGGAGGATCGTCACGGGACGCGGGACCGCTCAGCTCCGGAAGCGGCCCACCACCACGCGACCCGTCTGCGCGGATGCCAACGCGGCGCCGGGCATCACCGCCAGGTCGTCCCGGCTCGACGTGCGCCGGCGGCTGCGCGGCGCGGCCTTTGCGGGCGCGGGCCCATCGGTGCCGACCACGGCCGTGCACGCCCAGCGCAGATAGCTCATCCACTCATCGGCCGGCAGCGCGTGCCCGTAGAAGTAGCCTTGCATCTCGTCGCAGCCGTGGGCGAGCAGGAACGACGCCTGCTGCTCGGTCTCCACGCCCTCGGCCATCACCTGCACGCCGAGCGCGCGGCCCATCGCCAGCACGGCGCGCACCATCGCTTCACTGGCCGGCGCGCCTGGCGCCTCGCGCACCAGCTCGCCGTCGATCTTCACGCGGCGCACCGGCAGCCGCTGCAGTCCGCCCAGCGACGACGTGCCGGCGCCGAAGTTGTCCACGACGAGCGCCACGCCCAGAGCGTCGAGCCCGGCCAGCGCCGCCACGACGCGCGCCTCGCCGTCGACGAGCACCGCTTCCGAGATCTCGACCTGCAGGTCGCCCGGCCGCAGTGAATGCGCGTGCAGCACGCCGCGCACCTCGGCCACGAGCGCCGGATCGGCCAGCTGGCGGCGCGACAGGTTCACCGACACCGGCACGTCGAAGCCGGCGTAGCGCATGCGGCTCGCCTGCGCGGCGGCCGTGGCCAGAGCCCAACGCCCCAGCGGCACGATGAGGCCGGTCTCTTCAGCCAGCGCCAGGAACTCGGCCGCGGGCACCAGCCCGCGGCCAGGCCGCCGCCAGCGCATGAGCGCCTCGCAGCTCGAGATGCGCTTGCGCGACGACTGCCACACCGGCTGATAGTGCAGTTCCAGCTCGCCGCGCCCGAGCGCGCCCGCCAGGGCGCCGTCGAGCGACGCGCGTTCGCGGGTGTGCACGTTCATCGCCGGCGCGTAGTAGCAGAAGCCGTGCTTCCCCGCTGCCTTGGCCGCATACATGGCCATGTCGGCGTGGCGCAGCAACGAGGACGCGTCGCGACCGTCGTCGGGGTAGAGGCTGATACCCACGCTGGCCGTGAGGTGCAGCGTGCGGCCACCAAGCGCGATCGGCTCGGAAGCCGCCGCCAGGATCTTCGTGGCGAGGGTGGCCGCGAAGCGGCCGTCCTCGAGGTCTTCCATCACGATGACGAACTCGTCGCCGCCCAGGCGCGCCACGGTGTCCATGTCACGCGTGCGGCCCACGAAGCGGCGCGCCATCTCGGCCAGCACGCGGTCACCACATTCGTGGCCGTGGCTGTCGTTGATGTCCTTGAAGCCGTCGAGGTCCACGAAGAGCAGCGCCAGGGCGCGGCTGGTGCGGCGCGCGCGCGCCAACGCGTGGTCGATGCAGGCGCGCAGGGCGTGCCGGTTCGGCAGGCCCGTGAGCGGGTCGGTGACGGCGGCCGTGCGCAGCGCGGCGGCGTGGCTGGTGCGTTCGAGCGCGCACAGCACCGCGCGTACCAGCGTCGCGCCGGTGGCGGCCGCGAGCGTCAGACAGTCTTCGGCCCCGGCGCGCACCGCCGACACCGCCGCGACGTCGTCGTCGCTGTCGGTGAGCAGCACCACGGGCAGGGCCGGGCAGGCGCGCTTCAACTCCGCGAGGACGGCACGCGCGCCATCGATCGCCGAGGTCTGCACGATGGCCAGGGTGGACGGCGTGGCCGCGATGTGTTCGAGCGCGCGGCCCAGACCGACCACGAGATCGACGCGGATGCGGCCAGCGCTCGAGTCGGCGATCTGCGCGTCGAGGCGCCTGGCTTCGGCCTCCGCGTGCCCGACCAGCACGTGCAGGATGCGGATGACATCGCGGCGCGCGCTGGCGCGGCCGCGGGCTCTGGGGAGGGCGATCACGTGGGCAGCCATGACGGTTACGCCGGATCGCCGAGGCGCGGGAACCGGCGCGGCAGGTCGGCCGCGGCCAGCACGCCGGCGTGCACCGGCTCGAAGGGCCCCTGCACGCCGTGCCCCCGGCGGCAGCTCGGGCACAGGTGCGCGGGCGCGCTCATCGAGAGCAGCATCCCGCCGGTGGGCCCGGTGAGGTCGAGCCCGGCCGCGGGCAGGTCGCGGGGCCGCAGGCCCAGCGACGACAGCTTGCGCGGCCACCAGTCCGGGCGGCAACGGTCCTCGAAGGCGCGGTCCCCGCGCATCGGCCGGCCCGACACCTCGACCAGGATGGCATCGCGGCCGACCCGGGCCAACTCCGCAACCGCCGTTCCGAGTTCGTCGGCTTCGAGATGCTCGAGCCAGTCACACGACACGAGCACGGTCGAGAACACATGGTCGGCAAACGGCAGTGCAAGCGGCGTGGCCGTCGAATAGCGATTGCGATCGGGACGATCCAGGCGGCGCGCCACATCGGCACCCCACGGCCGCAGGCCACCCTTGGCCAGGGCCTCGACGACCCGGCCTTGGCCGGCGCCGGCGTGCAGCACGCTGCCGCCGGCCGGGGTGACCGCGCGCACCGCCTCGACGACGCCGTCGATCGATCCGCTCCAGGTGTCGTCGCGCCCGGCCACGCCGATGCCCGGACGCAGCCGCGCGAACGTCTCAACCGGGCCGCCCGTGTGCCAGCGGGCGGCCGCGTCAGCGAACAGGGCGCGCGCCTCGATGGCGCTCGCGAGCCGGTCGGCCAGGGGACGCGTCGTGTCAGCGGCGGCGGCGGGATAGCACGCGATGGTGTCGAGCAGGGCCGTGGCGGCCGCGTCGGCGCCCAGCACCACGAAGGGCACACCGGCTCTTAGGGCCAGGCACGCGCCGTCGTAGCCGCCGGTGAGCACGGCCGAGGCCGTCGCCAGGTCGGCCACCGAGAACGACCAGTCGTGGGCGCTGCCCGGCGCGTCGATGGCGTAGTCGGCCACCATGCCCGGCCACACCGCCCGCACCGCCGCGAGCGCGGACGTGAACTCGGTACGGCGCGAGGGATGGCAGTCGGTGACGACCAGGTGGTCGGTGAAGTCGCGCCCGGCGGTGTCGTTGAAGTACGCGCTGAAGAGCGCGTCGGGCATCAGGCGGTGGCTCACGCCGATGCGCGTGAGGCGCAGCGCGCTCTCGGCGTCGCGCACCGTGCAGTCGGTGAGCTCGGCCAGCACGGCCCGCGCCTCGTCGGTCGCGCCGAGCGAGGCGTTCACGAGGTAGGTCGGCAGGTCCATCTGCTGAGCGGCGGCAAGAATCGCAAGCAGGTGTCCATGCGGCTCGTGGCGCATCGTGTCGCCGATGACGACCACCGCATCCACCTCCGCGAACACGCGGCGCAGTTCGGGCGAGGCCAAGGCGATAGCGATGCCCTCGTCCAGGGTGCTCGCGGCCAGTTCATGCCAGTCGCCGCGGAAATAGGCGTGACGCACTGCCGCGCCGGCGCGGCGCAGCAGGCGGCGATGCGCCTGCGAGGCCGCCAGGGCCGCCACGTGCGGCTCGTCGCCGCTGTCATTGAAGAGGCCGACAGCCAACGGCGTGCCGACGTCAGGGCGACGGTGGGCAGCGGCGGCCGGAGAGTCATCGAGGTGGTGGTGCCGGGGGGCCAGCGGGTCCATGCCCGCGAAAGAGCAACGGCCGTGCCGCTGAGCGCGTCGCCCGCCGCCGGCGCGATGGTGCGCAGTTCCGTGTCGCACTGTCTGAGGTGGGACGCGCCAGTGTCGGTGCGCCGACGGGCTCCCCGTGCACCGGGTCGATCGGCCGACACGGCCGCGAGCTTCGGAGCATCGGGCCGGCGGCGACCCTAGTGCTCAGGCCAGGCGGGCGTATTCGCGCAGGTAGCCGCTCACCATGCGATCGACGGTGAACTCCGACTGGTAGCGCACGCGCGCCCGCTGGCAGAGCGCGCGCAGTTGATGCGGCGCGGTAGCCCGGGCCAGGTTGATCGTCGCGGCCAGCGCCTGCGGCTCGGTCGGGTCGAAGAGCCACCCGGTCTGGCCGTCGTCGATGAACTCCGACAGCTCGGGCACGCGGCTGGCCACCACCGGCACCTGGTCGCAGAAGGCCTCGAGCACGGCCAGCGGCTGCTCGCCGTCCCCCGACGGCAGCACGACGAAGTCGGTATCGCGCATGTACTCGCGCACGCACGCGTCAAGTGGCGCCACTCGCACATGCACATGCCCCTCGGGAGGTCCGGTCGGCACCATCACCGCAGCCGGGGCCACGCCGAACAGCACGCACAGCACCTGCAGCTTCGGATTCAGGAACGGCAGCGCGTTCATGAGCAGACGCTGGTCGTGCGACGACCCGGGCGCCGTCACGTAGCCGAGCACCACGCCGCCGCGCTCACGCCATTCCCGCATCTCGGTGTCGAGCCGATCGCTCGCCTGGTCCACCGGCTCGTGAGACACGCCGTAGGGCACGACGGCCATTTGACGGCGCACCACCCCGCGGGTGGCGAAGTGATCGGCCACCGACCAGGTCGGCACCACCGCGCGGTCCACCAGGTTCATGACCTCGAGGTCGTACGACTGGCGGCCGGTCGTGGGCCGCGTCACGCTCCACTCGTGGGTGGTCTGCAGGAGCGGCACGCGCGCCGTCACCTTGCGCGACGCGGCAATGGCAATCACGCTCGGCACGGTTCCGTGCGTATGCAGCACGTCGAAGGCGGCGGCGGTGCCGAGTTGCTCGTGGATGAACTGCACGACATCGGCGTTCGGCGCGGTCTGGCGGGCGGCGAGCGAGTCCGCCAGATGCACCGCTACGTCGCCGAGCAAGAGCCGGGCGAGCAACCCGGGATGGTTACCCACGCCGCCCACGGCGGTCTTCGAGGTCACGAGCGTCACGTGGTGGCCGATGCGGCGTTGCCCGAGGGCCAGCTCCGTGGCGGCCCGGCCGGCAGCTCCGTGAATGAACGACGTCAGGTGAAGTATCCGCACGACAGACTCCGCTACGCGCTCCGCCGGAGCGGCACGCGTCTGGTCGCGGCGCTCTGGCGCCGGGCGCTGGCCCAGGCCTCGTCGCTCGCCTCGAAGTCGGGCACCGCCGCCGCCAATAGGTCGAGCGTGGCCTCGGCCTCGCCGCGCGTCACCAGCCGCCGCAGCCGTTCGACCGTGCGGCCAACAGCCGCCTGGTCACTCGCCCGCTGCCGCGCCACCCAGATCCGCCGGTGCGCCGTCGGGCACATCCGCAGGCCCTGCGTGGTCAGTTCCTCGCAGCGCTTCTCACCCGGGCCGAGGCCAACGATCTCGATCGGCACGCGCGCGAAGCCCGCGGCACTCTCGAGCGCCAGCAGCCGTTCGGTGAGGTCGCCGATGCCGACCGGTTCGCCCATGTCGAGCCAGTAGGTTTCGGCACGCCGGGCCAGCACGTCGGCCTTCATCATGAGCGACACGGCCTCGCCCGCCGTCATCACGTAGCGGGTCGCCTGGAGGTCGGAGATGTGGAGCGGCAGGCCCCGCCGCACTCGGTCGCGCAGCACCGCCAGCAGGCTGCCGCTGCTGCCCAGGATGTTGCCGAAGCGCACGACGATGGGCCGGAAGCCCGGGCCGGCCTCGGCCAGTGTGGCGAACTCGGCGAGCCGTTTCGTGGCGCCCATCACGCTGCGCGGCGCGGCCGCTTTGTCCGACGACACGAGCACCACGCGGGCTCCGGCGTCGCGGCTGGCGCGCACCACGTTCACCGTGCCGATCACGTTGCCCGACACGGCCGCACACGCGTCGCGCTCCACCATCGCCACGTGCTTGTAGGCAGCGGCGTGGAACACCACGGCAGGCTCGGCCGCCCGCAGGGTGCGGCGCATCAGGCGGGCGCGGCACACGTCGGCCAGCACCGGCACGACTGCGACCTGCGGCGCGCACTCGGCCAGCTCCCGCACGATCTCGAAGAGCGCCAGCTCGGAATGATCCACGAGCGTGAGCTCGGCCGGCCGGCACGCCGCCAACTGGCGCGCCAGTTCCGATCCCACTGACCCGCCACCGCCGGTGATGAGCACGCGACTGCCGGCAAACGCCCGCCGGTCGGCGGCCGTCAGCAACTGGCGCACGGGCCGCGCGAGCAGCTGCTCGAGCTCGGCGTCGGTGAACGGCACTCTCACGGCTGCGCTCCCGCACGGGGCTCTTCGGCGCGGGTGGTCGCCTCGTTCAAGATGACGAGGTCGACGCGCCGGTTGCGGGTGCGGCCCGCCGCCGAGGTGTTGGCGGCGCGCGGTTTGAACTGCGAATAGCCGGCCGCCGAGAGCTTCGCCGGATCGAGGCCGCCGCTGGCCACCAGGAACTCCACGACGCGGGTCGCCCGCGCGGTCGACAGGTCCCAGTTCGACGCGAACCTCACGGTGCGAATGGGCGCGTCGTCGGTGTGCCCTTCGACGCGCACGCTGTTGGGCAGCGCGGCCAGCACGCCGGCCACGCGGCGCATCATGCGCTCCGCATCGCTCGAGAGCTCCGCGCGGCCGCTCTCGAACGCGCCGGCCTCAGGAATCTCCACGACCAGGCCTCGCGGATCGGCCACGAGCTGCAGGTAGCCGGCAGCCAGTTCGTCGCCAAGGGCCGCCTCGACGCGGGCGCGCAACGCGGCAGCCTCATCGGGCTTGGGCTCGGGCGGCGCCACGGGTGCCACCGGCGCGGGCGCGGCTACAGACGTCGCCGATGCGGCCGGCGGCGTTACTGTCGCCGTAAGCGCGGCCGCAACCGGGGCCGGCTTGGCCGCGTCCACCAGTGACGCGGCATAGAGCGTGGTGAAGAACGCGCACAGCAGCGTCATGAAGTCGGCGTACGAGACCAGCCAACGGTCGCGCGACACCTGGGTGGCCGAGAAGCGGATGTTCATGACTTCACCAGCGTCGGCGCGCTCGCCGCCTTGCTCGCGGTCTTGCCGGCGGCCTTGCCCCCGCGCGGCACGCCGTGCCAGGCGAGCAGCAGGCTCTGCAGATGGCCGTCCACGAGCCTCGGATGGATGCCTTGCTGAATGGCGACGGCGCCCTCGATCACCACTTCACGGCTGAGCGCCGCGGTGCGGCCGAGGCTGCGTAGCCGCGTCGCGAGCGGCAGGAACACGAGGTTGGCCGAGCCGACACCGTAGACCGTGGCCACGAAGGCCACCGCGATGCCGGGACCCACGCTCGACGGCGTGGTCAGGTTCTCCATCGCCTGGATGAGGCCGAGCACCGCGCCGAGAATGCCCAGCGTGGGCGCGTAGCCGCCCGCGGCCTCGAGCACGAGCGCGCATTCGGCGTCGGCTTCCTCGCGCGCCTGGCTGAACGTCTTGAGGGTGTGCCGCACGTCGGCCGCCGGCACGCCGTCGACGACCAGCGAAATGGCGCGCACCAGGAACGGATCGTCGCCGTTGCCCACCACGTGCTCGAGCGACAGCGCGCCGCGGTGGCGCGCCCGGTGCGCGTAGTCGCCCATGCGCGAGAGCAACGCCACGTCCGATTCCGGCGACGGGCCGAAGGCCGCGCGCAGCGCGCGCCAGGTGCGCGCGAGCAGCGTGCGCGGAAAGCTGAAGAGCATGGCCGCGGCCGTGCCGCCGAACACCACGAGCGCGGCCGAGGGCTGCAGCAGCGTGCCGAGCCGGCCGCCGTCGATCGACTGCGCCAGCACGATGAGCGCCACCGTCAGCGGCACGCTGAAGAGGAACGCCGCGTCGTTGGGGCGCGAGGCGCTCACCGCGCGTCCACTCCCGGCTGCTCGGATTCACGAGCGCGCAGCCGATCCGCAGCGGCGATGAACACCGCGAGCGGCGCAGGCGACGCGCTCACGCCCGCCTCCTGGTAGACCCGGCGCATGTAGTCGAGGTCATCGGCGGTGTCGACCGTGAAGCGCAGGTCGGGCCGTCGCAACGCGGTCGGCGCCAGCGAATCCACCCCGCGGGCCCGGGCATCGCGGCGGATGAAGGGCGTGACGTGCTCGCGGTCGTAGACGTCGGTGGCGAGTGCTGCGGCGCGCACGAGCGCGGGCACGGCGATCGCCTCCACGGTGCCGCCGAGCGGCAGGCCGTAGTCGACGACATAGTCGGCACCCGAACGCTGCAGGATCTCCAGCGTGCGGTAGGGGGAGTCGAGATCCACCGCGGGGTTGTCGGCCGTAGCTCGCACGATCGCCGACACGCCCAGCACCGACGCAGCAAAGGCGTAGCGGCCGAGCACGTCGTCAGCCGAGCCCCGCAGCACGGCGACCTCGAGCCGCTCGGCCTCCTCGCACAGCAGGTCGTCTTCGAGCAGCGTCGTGGTCGCGAGCACGACCGGCAGGTCGGCGCGCGTCCGCAGCCGCTCGACCACGCGGGCGAGCAGCGTGCGGCCGGCAATCGGCGCCAGCGACTTGCCCGGCAGGCGCAGCGAGCCCATACGGGCCTGGAGCACGATGGCGGCGCGCAGACTCATGCCACCTCCGCCACGTCGAGCCCGGCCTGGTAGTCCGGCAGATCGAGGCGGGTGCCGTCCACGAAGACCGAGGTTTCGTAGCTCGCCATCCACAGGTTGTCGCGGAAGCGGCCGATCGACTGCGGCACGCGCGTGCCCGCCACGAGATCCACGAGCATGCGCGGCAGGTCTGCGCCGGCCTGGATGGTGAGCGGGATGCCGCCCGAGAAGCGCGGGTTGATCTCGAAGATCACCGGCTGGCCGTTCACGAGCCGGCACTGGATGTTGACGGCGCCGGCAAACTGCAGCACGGAGGCACAGGTGCGCGCCACCTGGATGAGGACCGGATCGTTCACCGTGCGGCCGCGGTCGCTGACGCCGGCGCGGATCACGTCGCGCAGACGCGGCACGATGCTGAGCGGCTGGCCCGAGAAGTCGCACAGCATGTCGATTGTGAACTCTGGCCCTTCCAGGAAGCCCTGCACGACCGGGTCAGCGACGTAGTCGACGAAGAAATCGAGTTCGCGCTGGTTGCGTACCGCATAGGCGCCCACGCTGCCCCGGCCGCGGCGCGGCTTGATGAAGAGCGGGAACGGCGCGTCAGCCGGCAGGTCGCCGGGCAGCCACGACGCGGCCGCGGGAATGCCCCGCTCCACCAGGAAGCGGCACGTGGCGTACTTGTCCTCGCACAGCTCGGAGGTCTGCGCCGGCGAGACCGCCACACGGATGCCGTGCTCGCGGAAGCGCGCGACGGCCCGGCCGAAGAGCACCAGCTCGTCATCGATGGTCGGCACGACCAGCGAGACGCGTTCGCCGAGGGCGATCTCGAGCACCGCATCGAGGTAGCCGGGGTCGGACGCGAGCGGCACGCGATAGGCGCGGTTGGCGGCGTGTACCGCCGGCGAGAGCGGGTTGACGTCGGTGACGATGACGTTGCCGCCGCGATGCTGCGAGACGGCGCGCTGGAAGGCCCGCACGAGTGGCACCCGACGCGACCCGGCGGTGATGAGCACGTTAAGCGACATGTTCGGTTCCCTTGTCGAGCACCCGCAGGTCGGTGGCGGTGAAGGCGGTGCCGCCGTCGATCTCGCGGGCCAGCCGCCGGCCCACCAGCTCGCGCAGGCGCTCGGCGCCCAGGCCGAAGGCGGGCCGCAGCGCGATCACGTCGGCGGCCGACACGACGTGGCCGGCCGGCAGGCGACGCCGCGCGTAGAGGGCGCGGCGGCTGGGTTCGAGATTCGGCCGTTCAGTTGGCTGGCACGCCTTGATACCCGTGCCCAGCGCGGCCGTCGCGCGCGCGGCCATGCGCACGATGGCGGCAAGTTCGTGGGGGGTGCTCGACACCGCGGCATCGACGCTGTCGTCGTCCGCGGTCAGCACCAGATGACGCTCGTAGATGGCCGCGCCCATGGCCACGGCCAACGGCGCCGCGAAGCCGTCGGCGCCGTGGTCGGAGAGGCCGACGATGGCGCCGCACGACAGGCCGAGGGTGGCGATGGCGCGCAGGTTCTCGCTGCCCGCGGGCACCGGATAGGCCGACACGCAGTGCAGCAGCGCGGTGCCGCCGCGACCCGCATGCGAGGCCCAGAACCCGGCCCGCTGCACCTCGGAGAGCGACGCCATGCCGGTTGAGATCACGACCGGCTTGTCGGTGCGCGCGGCCCTTTTGATGAGGGCCTCCCAGGTGATGTCGCCGCTGGCGATCTTGTAGGCGTCGATGCCCACACGCTCCAGCAGGTCGACGCCGTCTTCCGAGAGCGGCGTCGCCATCACGGCGAGTCCGTGCGCGC
>Ga0105046_10003329_pt1 | contig 25495 bp, 28 predicted proteins | sample MAT03_FD_78385 | JGI IMG/M metagenome (GOLD analysis project Ga0105046, IMG submission 78385) | Freshwater microbial communities from Lake Fryxell liftoff mats and glacier meltwater in Antarctica - MAT-03 (megahit assembly) | ecosystem: Environmental > Aquatic > Freshwater > Ice > Liftoff...
ACTCGGCAGGTCGTTGGTAATCACACCTTCTTTTTCAAAAACTCCCGATTGGCTGGATAAATCCATCGATTATTCTACTGGAAATTGCAGTGGTTGGATGGCCATCCGAGATTTAAGAATAAGGGGAAATGCTGATTTTGGATTTGTTTTATCGGATCATGCGGATTGGAAAGGATTGCTTGAGGCGGTAGAAGCTTGCGGTGCCCGGAAAGTGATAGTGAATCACGGTTATACTGCGCCCTTTGCCAGATATTTAAGAGAAAAAGGAATTGAAGCCATTGAGGCCCCAAAAATTAGTTAAAACAAGAATCACACATTCATACATATCCAATTCTAAAGGTAAAAATGACGTACAATGACCTCAAATTTTTAGTTAGAAAAGGAGAATGCCAGACCCTGGAATTTAAGAAAAAGGCCGACCATCCTGAAAAGATCGTTCGCGAAATGGTTGCATTTGCAAATTCAGGTGGCGGCCAACTTCTCATAGGAGTTGAAGATAATGGCTCTATTGCCGGACTAAAATTTCCTGAAGAAGAAAAGTATGTAATGGAATCAGCCTTAAACTTTTATGTAAAACCAGAGATATCGTATAATTTGGTCATTGCTAAAACGGAATCAGGCAAATCGGTTCTGATTTATACCATTTTTGATGGGCAGGAAAAGCCCTATTACTGGCTTACTGAAAAAGGAAAAGGAACCTATCGTGCCTATGTCCGGCACAATGATCAATGTTTGCAGGCATCCACTGAAATGCTGAAAATATTAAAGTCTGTAAAAGAAGTGTCAATGAAATCATTCTCATTTACAGTACGTGAGAAAAAGATATTTGTCTTCCTCGAAGAAAATAAGTGGATCAATTTAACCCAGTTTGCACGAATTTCAAAAATTCCAAAATGGCTGGCATCAAAAATCTTAGTACAGTGGGTGCTGCAGGGAATATTGGAAATCCAACCCGGTGAAACCGAGGATCAATATTCACTATCGGCATCCTACGATCCTGATTTCTATAATTGAATGAATGGGTGATCACAATCTCCCAGACGACGCCAAATAAAAATTTCAATTTTTATTCATTAAGAGTGGTTCTCTGAAAATGCCTTTTCCTACCTTGCGTCGCCATTCGGCTATTTTCCCCCATGTCAAAAGATACGTCATTACGCAAGATCCTTATTATTGGATCGGGCCCCATTGTGATCGGACAGGCTTGTGAATTTGATTATTCCGGCACCCAGGCAGCAAGGTCATTAAAAGAAGAAGGCATTGAGGTAGTGCTGATCAATTCGAATCCTGCCACCGTGATGACAGATCCTTTTACTGCGGATTATGTGTACCTCAAACCCCTTGAAAAGCAGTATATCGAGCAAATCTTAATTGAGCACAAAATTGACGCAGTGCTCCCAACTATGGGAGGGCAAACAGCACTAAATCTGGCAATTGAATGTGAAAATGCTGGCCTTTGGGCAAAGTATGGAGTTCGAATGATTGGGGTTGATATCAAGGCCATTGAAACCACGGAAGACCGGGAACTTTTTCGAAAAAAGATGATTGAGCTTAATGTCCTTGTTTGTAAAGGATCAACTGCAAAATCGTTTTTAGAAGGGAAAGAAATCGCCCAAATAATCGGATTTCCACTTGTGTTACGCCCCTCTTTTACGCTTGGAGGAACAGGAGGTGGGATTGTAGAATCGGCCGATCAATTCGAATCTATGCTGCAATATGCTCTTCATGCATCGCCCACTCATGAAGTTTTGGTTGAACAAAGCATTGCAGGCTGGAAAGAATACGAACTGGAACTACTACGGGATAAGGATGGAAATGTCGTGATTATCTGTTCCATAGAGAACTTTGATCCGATGGGAATCCATACAGGTGATAGCATCACTGTAGCACCCGCAATGACTCTTCCTGACACTGTGTATCAACACATGCGGGATCTGGCAATTAAAATGATGAATGGCATCGGTAATTTTGCCGGTGGTTGCAACGTGCAATTCGCTGTAAATCCGGAAGATCAGTCACAAATTGTTGGCATTGAAATTAACCCAAGAGTATCAAGGTCTTCGGCTTTGGCATCGAAAGCAACCGGTTATCCCATTGCCAAAATAGCGGCCAAACTGGCTATAGGCTACCGGTTAGATGAATTAAGCAACCAAATAACAAAAACAACCAGTGCTTTTTTTGAGCCCAGCCTCGATTATGTGATTGTCAAAATCCCAAGATGGAACTTTGATAAATTCAAAGGTGCAAACCGAGACCTTGGCTTGCAGATGAAGGCAGTTGGTGAAGTGATGGGCATTGGGGCTAATTTTCAGGAAGCTCTTCAAAAAGCGTGTCAGTCACTGGAAATCAGAAGAAATGGTCTGGGAGCAGATGGCAAAGAACTTCGGGATCAAAAACAAATTCTGGAGAGCCTCGAAAAACCAAGCTGGAACCGATTATTTCATATTTACGACGCATTCAAACTTGGAATTCCTTTAAGAACCATTCAAAAATTAACAAAAATTGATAAGTGGTTTTTGCACCAGATTGAAGAATTGATTCATCTGGAAAAAGAAATCGAACAATTCTCTATCCAGACAATTGAAAAATCACTCCTGCTGGAAGCAAAACGGAAAGGGTATGCAGACAGGCAGATCGCTCATTTACTTAATTGTCTGGAAAGTGAAGTCTACAAAAAAAGGCAGGAATTGAGCATTCAACGATCCTATAAAATGGTTGATAGCTGTGCCGCAGAATTTGAAGCAGTTACTCCCTACTTTTACTCCACCTTCGGAATTGAGAATGAAAGCCTTGTGACCGAAAAACCAAAAGTGATCATTCTCGGTTCCGGGCCAAACCGAATAGGACAGGGAATTGAATTTGATTACTCCTGTGTTCATGGTGTATTGGCTGCGAAGGAAGAAGGGTTTGAAACGATCATGATCAATTGTAATCCGGAAACGGTTTCAACCGATCCTGATATTTCAGACAAACTCTATTTCGAACCGGTCTTTTGGGAACACATTTACGACATCATCCAACACGAAAAACCTGTAGGTGTGATCGTTCAGTTGGGTGGTCAGACTGCCTTAAAAATTGCAGAAAAGTTGAGCCGCTACGGAATTCCTATTTTAGGAACCAGCTTTGAAGCGTTGGATCTGGCTGAAGACAGGGGTAGTTTTTCGGACCTTCTCAAAGAAAACAACATTCCTTATCCTAAATTCGGAGCTGTTCAGGATGCAGAAGCTGCCATAGAATTGTCAAAACAACTTGGATTTCCTTTGCTCGTGAGGCCATCTTATGTACTCGGAGGCCAAAGCATGAAGATTGTAATCAATGAAGAAGAGCTGGAGACGCATGTAATCAAAATTCTGTCAGAAATGCCAGAGAACAAAATTCTTGTTGATCACTTTCTTGAAAATGCCATTGAAGCAGAAGCAGACGCAATTTGCGATGGTGAAGATGTGTACATCATTGGAGTGATGGAGCATATTGAACCTGCAGGAATACATTCCGGTGATTCGTTTGCGGTCTTGCCAACATTCGACCTGAGTGATACGGTACTAAAGAAAATCAACGAATACACGAAAACCATTGCTTTGGCCCTCAAAACCAAAGGCTTGATAAACATTCAGTTTGCGATAAAAGATGAAGAAGTATATGTTATTGAAGCCAATCCACGTGCTTCCAGAACAGTGCCATTTATTTGCAAAGCATACCAGGAACCCTATGTTAACTATGCTACCAAGGTAATGCTTGGGGTTAAGAAAGTAAAAGATTTCGATTTCAAGCCAGTCAAAAAAGGCTATGCAATTAAGGTCCCGGTTTTCTCCTTTTCCAAATTTCCGGATGTAAACAAAGAGCTGGGACCGGAAATGAAATCAACAGGTGAATCCATATACTTTATTGATGATCTGTACGATGATTATTTCCGCAAGGTCTATTCAGAAAGAAACTTGTACCTCAGCCGATAAATAAAGATTCCTTATAGAACATTACGGACAAAAAGAAGAGAATTCTTCCAATAGCGGCTCTCTTCAACCTTCGTAATAACAATTCCTTTGTTTGATGCCGAGTGAATGATAGCCAGTGGTTCACCTGGTTTTGAAATTACGATGGCCGTGTGGTTCACCAAAACTCTCCCTTTTTTACCCCTCTTTCCAAAAAAAGCAAGATCACCGGTCGTTGCTTCAAGAATGGATACTTTCTTACCTTCCATTGCCTGTGCTGTAGAGCTGGCTTTTAGTTGATATCCAAAATTCCTGAAAATGTATCCGGTGAAACCAGAGCAATCAAAACCGGTGGTTGGAGTTTTGCCTGAACTTCTATATGGTCGCCCAATGAAACGGGTAGCAAAATTCTGAATCTTTGTCCTAAGAGCCTCCTCTTCACAAACATGGGCTATTTGTTGGATGCTATCCTGTAAAGGGTTGTACCATGCCAAAGGATCAAACCAATCACTTTTGGAAGATTCCACTTTCGGTTTGAAGACCGGAGGACCTGATTGAAAAACGGGCTTTAAAATCCGCTGAGCCCAGAGAGTTCCAGAAGATAAAATGAAGGTGAAAATACCTACTGTTACACCTATAAAACAGCTATAAAATTGCTTGAAATAAGAAGTCTTAAAAACCAAAAGCACAGTTGTTTAGTGGAGGCAAATCAATGAGATGATTTACCAAATTCATTAAAAACGAACCGCAAATTTATCAATTTTGATCCAATATAGCTAATAAATTGAGCAAATCGCAAGATTAATACTCTCAAATTACAAATTTAACAATTACAGTCAGGGCAATTTCAAGCCTTCCTGGTCAACAATTAATGCATTCACTTCGGTGTGCAAAAGCTTCACAAATTTCTTAAATCGTTCATCTCCGTTTACTGTACTTCCCACAATTTGCTTGAACGATCCATTCAATACAATTCTGATTATAATTTTCGAAGCACCTTCAGGTATCTGGGTACTGTCGGGCACCGATTTAAGATCGAGTTTAATTGCTTCGAAGATAAGATTCTTTGTTAATTCATCCGGAACCAGAAATTGATATTTCCCAATCAGAGGCATTCGGGAAATACCTGAATAGATTAGTTTTTTTCCGGAATAAAAATCAGCGCTGTACACCGGACATTTTTTACTACAAGTACCTTGCTGTATGGAAATGAGCAAATTCGAATTTGATTCTCCCGGTCTTTCTTTGTCTTTTTGTATCTTCGAAGGAATAGAACAACCTAAGAAATACCAGGATACGAAAACAGTGGCAATCAACCTGCACAAAATATTCTCACTCATACCTGCAAATCTTATAATTTGAGTTCAGTTTTCCGAAAATTTACGTCAGAAACAGGCAACCGATGAACGAAACACAAATCCCACCAAGAAAAAACCGGACATTTTTTGTTGTCATTTTAGTCCTTTTGCTGATTGGGGCTAATGGTTTTCAATATTATTTGAGCCAGCAAGACAAAGAAATTATTCAGGAAAAGGATGTTGTAATTAAAGAAAAAATCGAAGACCTGAGTAAGGCAAGTGGAGCCTTGGATTCAATGCGAAAGGAATTAAACTTAAAAATTGCTGAAATTCAGCGATTAGGCGGAGATACCGCCAGCATCGGACTACTTAAAAGACAAATAGAGAGAGATCTGAAAAATGCCAAAAGACAGAACTTTAAGTCTAAAGAAATGATTGAAGATCTCAAAGGCAGAATAGAAGACTACGAACTGCAACTGGTTGCAAAAGATGAAGAAATTGAAAAACTGAAAACAGAAAATAAATTCCTCTTTGCCGAAACAAAGCAGCTTAAGAGTAAAATTGTAGAAACGGAAGATTCCATTTCAAAGCTTTCCCAATCGAAAGCTCAATTATCTGCCCAGGTTGAAATTGCTTCTTTTCTTCGGGCAGAAGACCTCCGAATTTCTATTATCGATTCAAAAGGGCGGGAAAAAGAAGATGATGATTACAGGGCAAAAAAAATATCCAAGCTAAAAGTAGGATTCAAAATTGCGGATAACAAAGTTGCAAGAATTGAAAATAAAGAAGTTTTTATGCGCATTACAGATCCTGAGGGAGGCTATTTGTACGACATCGGAAGTGGTGGAGGGACTTTTATAATAGAAGGCAGAGAATCTCCGTACACTTCAAAACTGAGTTTTCTATTTGATAATAAGCAACCTGTTTTAAGTTTCATTTGGGAGAAAGGAAGTGTCTACAAAACCGGAACCTATACGGTAGAACTATTTTCGGAAGGAAGTAAGTTGGGACAAGCCAATTTTATTGTTCGATAATTTCATGTCAAAGTCCTTATTTCTGCTCAGTTTGAGGCTTGTGATTAGAGTCTAAAAAAATCTACAATTCGAATTGTTTTTTTGACAATAATACCTACATTTGCGGCCCTTTTGTAAACAAGAAACATGCAAAAAAATTACGAAACAGTATTCATTTTAACTCCCGTTTTGTCTGACCAGCAGACAAAGGATACTGTAGAAAAGTTCAAAAATCTGATTACCAGCCAGGGTGGCGAAATAATCAATCTGGAAAATATGGGTTTGAAACAACTGGCATATCCCATCCAAAAGAAAAACAATGGTTTTTACGTATTGGTCGAGTTCAAAGCAGACCCTGCGTTTATCAAAAACCTTGAAGTAGAATACAAGCGTGATGAGAGAATCATTCGCTTCCTGACCACATCACTTGATAAGTATGCGGTTGAGTACAACGCAAAACGAAAGTCCGGAGGATTTAATGTGGCAAAAGAACCTAAAACTGAGGCAGTAGCATAATGGCACGACCACAATACAACAATAACAACCACAACAACAATAATTCTGTATCGAATTCTGATAAGAATATTCCGATTAAGAAATATTGCAGATTTAAAAAGGCTGGGATCAAGTATATCGATTACAAGAATCCTGATTTCCTTTTAAAATTCCTGAATGAGCAAGGCAAAATACTTCCTCGTCGTCTTTCTGGTAACAGCTTAAAATACCAGAAAAAACTCTCACAAGCAGTTAAGAAAGCCCGTCATCTTGCATTTCTACCTTACGTAGCCGACGGTTTAAAATAATTTCCAAGACCAGAATAACTAGAAGAAATGGATCTGATTCTAAAAGAAGATGTTAAAAATCTTGGTTTCAAGAACGACGTCGTTAAGGTAAAGCCAGGTTACGGAAGGAACTATCTAATTCCGCAAGGCATGGGAGTTTTAGCAACTCCTTCCAATGTGAAAGTAATGAATGAGAATCTTAAGCAAGCTGCGCACAAAGCGAGCAAATTGCTTAAAGATGCAACTGATCTTGCTGCAGCTATTGGAGACATGGTTATGGAAATCAAAGCAAAAGCAGGTGAAACCGGAAGAATTTTCGGAGCTGTCACTTCTTTGCAGATTTCTGATTCTCTCAAATTAAAAGGTTTTGAAGTGGACAGAAAGCGTATCACTATTCCAAATGATGTTAAATCACTAGGGGAATATGAGGCGACTATCATACTTCACAAGCAGGTAACACACAAAGTAAAATTTGTAGTTGTAGCTGAAAAGTAAAAGTAACGCAAAACAAAAAAAGGCATGGTTGGTGACGATCATGCCTTTTTTATTTGTTCCGGATTCAATGGCAAACAGAAATGTGTATGATGTCAAATCGCTGGAAATCAAATGAGAAATGATCTCACAGAAATTCAAGTCTATAGTCCTGAAAATCATATTTACTTTGTTTGACACCTCAAGTCTTCGTCTTTACGTAAGAATATAAGTGGTCTGAAAGTTCCTGGTTGTTTGTAGGGCTTACTGAAAATGTCTTTATTGACTTTAAATGAGATTGTTATAAAGTATTTTCCTTGAACAGATACAAAGGTATTGGATGAAATGGCTCAAAAACATTGTATATCAGATTTTCAAAATACACCATAACAGGCCCGAAAAGTTTATTTTGACCTCACCCCTGCCCTCACCATAGGAGTGGGAGTATTGATAACCAACATTTTAGGAGTATATGGATTTAGATGTTGCTTTTTCAGTAACCCCTGGTTATCCCAAAAATCTCGTTGACTTTGTGAAATCAAGAGCTCATCCCCAAGAATGGATACAGGTGGTCTGTAAATCTTTGATATTATAACCGGCAATCGGCTGAAAAAAAAATCCATGGAATCTTCCTGATTCCATGGCCAAAATGAGATAAAGATTTTTACTAGTGCCCTGCTCCCTTCACCTCAGAAAAGGAAACTCCCTGCTTCTTTAGAATACCCGAAACTGTATAGGCGTAGAAAGCCAGGTATGCAAAACAAGCCACACCGACCAGATAACTCCACTGAATACCAAGGAATTGATCTGCCACAAAACCCTGGAAAAGACTTACGAATCCCCCTCCCATGATCATCATGATCAGGAAATTTGATCCTTCTGTGGTGTGTTTTCCTAAACCAGAAACAGCCAAAGTGAAAATACATGGCCAAAGAGTAGAACAAAAGAGACCCACTGAAATAAATGCATAAACGGATACGAGACCTGAGGTGGTCATCCCAACAAATAAAACAGTAATGCCTGCCAATGAAAACAACAGAAGTTGCCGTGCCGGATTACCGTGACTTATATTATTGAGGATAACCAAACCTAGAATAACGCCGGCGTATGGATAGAATGGTGTGATGTCGTGGTTGGCTAACCAGTTTACAAAGAGGAAGAACCCAAACGCAAGATAAGGCACTGCAATTCCCAGAATGCGTTTTGTAGATTCCTTTTGCACAAAGGCTCCAACAGAAGATGTAAGCCTGCCGATCATGAGACTGGCCCAGAATAATGAAACATAAGGCGCACAATGGCTTTCATCGAACTGCAATTTTTTAATCATAAACTCGGAAAGATTCCCGGCTGTTGACACTTCTACGCCTACATATAGGAAGATTGCAATCATGCCCAGGATTAACTGAGGATAGCTGAGAGCACTGCTTCTGACCACAACTGAAGCTCCTTCTTCCTGTTCTTCGTGTTCCAATTCGATTTTATTTGGAACAGACGACATTTTAATAATTACAGCAACCAATAAAAATGCACAACCTAAAATAAGATAAGGAATCTGAACGCTTTGAAGATCTGCAACACCCGCCTGACCCGGATCCAATCGACCAAATATGGCAATGCTCACAAGCAATGGTCCGATGGTGGTTCCCACATTGTTTATCCCACCGGCAAAACTAAGCCTCTGTGAACCAGTTGAAGGATTGCCCATCACAATTGCCAGAGGATTGGCGGCGGTTTGCTGTAGCGAGAAGCCAAGACCAACAATAAACAGGCCCGTCAACATTATATTAAATGAAGAAGCCTGAGCAGCCGGAAAGAACAAAAATGAACCCACGGCAGAAATAATTAGTCCAAGTGCTATCCCATTTTTATATCCTATTTTATTAAGAATATCAACTTTAAATGCCTTTGAAATAAGGGTATAAATAATCGAACCGACTGTGTAAGCAACATAAAATGCAAATGAGATCATCTGGCTTTGCCATTGTTCCAGATGCAATGCTTTCTTGAATACAGGAATCAGGATATCGTTACTGGCTGCAACAAAACCCCAGAAAAAAAACACCGACACAAGGATCGGAAATGCATATTGGTTACTTGGTTTATTCGACATAGAAAGGAATTAGATCGGGCAAAGATGTTGTGCTTTTTTTAATTGAAGGCACATTAACCTTTGAATTCTGCTTTATGCACTAATCTGTATCTCCTTTTTCCCTCAAAGTTTTGAGTACTATTTCCATACCAAGTGTTGCTGGCTGCTGAATATGAATCACTTTACGTGATCCGGAAACCTGGACAGCACCTGGATCCACTAAAAATATTTTACAGCTTCCCGGTACGTAATCGACCAAAGAAGCCGCCGGATACACCTGTAAGGAAGTACCAATCACGATCAATATATCTGCATTTGAAACTTCTTCTACAGCTACATCCATCATTGGAACCGCTTCTCCAAACCATACAATGTTTGGACGAAGCTGAGAACCATCGGGAGCAAGATCACCAACCTTCAATTCCCATCCTGACATTTCAAAAATCGCATCCGGATTTTTCGTACTTCGACTTTGAAATAACTGCCCATGCAGATGAATAATCTTTTTGCTTTTGGCTAATTCATGGAGATGATCAACGTTTTGGGTAATCACTACTACCTCAAAATCCTTTTCTAATTCCTTCACCAAAAGGTGCGCTCTATTTGGTTTTGCTTCGATTGCCTGCTTTCGACGCTGGTTATAAAATTCGAGGACAAGTTCCCTATTCTTCCGCCAACCTTCCGGCGTTGCCACATCTTCTACCCGATGCCCTTCCCACAATCCATCGCTTCCTCTGAAGGTAGCCAATCCACTTTCAGCTGAAATTCCTGCACCTGAAAGTACAACAAGTTTTAGTTTTTTCATTTCATTTCTACTTGAATACGACACTAAATCATCAACTTCATTGCGATGTGATCTGCCAACAATTTTCCTTCCTGAGTTAAAAACAGATGATTATCCAGAAGTTGAATCAGGCCTTGGTTTGAAAAATCTCTCAATTGTACAATTTTAAGGACTTTCAAATCATACCCTGTTTTTTGAAATAATTCACCCAGGTTTAATCCCCATTTTGTTCGAAGGCGGGTTAGTATCTGCTCGTTGGTCTGATCTACTTTACTAAGTAGCTCTACTTTCTGGTATAGCTTTCGTTCATCAATTAAACTTTTGATATACAATGCATTGTTTGGATAGTTTTCCGTTCTAAGCTGTCCGTCAAATCCATGTGCACCTGGCCCGATTGCCAGATAGGGTTTTTGAAACCAATAATTAGTATTGTGAACTGCAAAGAAACCGGGCAATCCAAAATTTGAAATTTCATACCCTTCAAAACCTGCTGATCCCAGCTTTTGATTTACCAATTGAAATTGCCGAACTGCTGAATCTTCGGGTAGCACAGAAAGCAATCCTTTCTTTAATCGCTTTCCGAAAACCGTATTTTCCTCTATGGTGAGTCCGTAAGCAGATATATGTCGTGGATTTAGAGAAAGCAATGAATCAATATCCTCTTCCAATTCGGAATCCGTACTGTTGGGAAAATTGTACATGAGATCCAATGAAATGTTATCGATGCCTTCCTTCTGCGCCAATTGAACCGCTCCGCTACCCTCTTCAACCGAATGAATCCGGTTAAGCCAGGCAAGTCGATCGTTATGACTTGATTGAAGGCCAATGCTTAATCGATTGACGCCCAAATATTTCCAGGCCCGAATATTTTCTTCGTTAATATCATCTGGATTTGCTTCCAACGAAATTTCAGCAGAATCTGCGACTGTAAAATGCAAATAGATTGCATTGAATAATTTTGTAAGGAGGTTGATTGGCAAAATGGAAGGTGTACCTCCTCCAAAATAAACAGAGTTGAATTCCTTAAATGGCCAATCTCCGGACTTAATTTCCAGCTCAACACACATGGCTTCAATCATCTTATCCATCAAACCCAGTGACGTTGAAAAGTGAAAATCACAATAGTGACAAGCCTTTCTGCAAAAGGGAATATGGATGTATAGTCCTGACAATTTGTTATTTATGAATAAATGTAAATTCTTAGCCGCAGGACAACATTATTTTTTTCTTCTACCATATTGCAGGATTCGTTCAACCACAACTGTATCCTTTTCACTTAGAATCGAATCCTGCCGCTGCATCAGCCGAAGATTTTGTTGATGCATGTCTTCAATGTGAAGTACCGTCCTTTCGATCTTTTCCACAGTACCCTGAAGGTTGGTTTGCATCATAGAAAGTTGTGCTGTTATTATCCGGATACTAATAGCGAGAAGAACGATACCGAATATTTTACCCATCACTTTGAGACCGTTATCTCCAATTTTATCTTCAAGCCACTGTGAGCTTTTAAGAACCACAAAAACAAGGATAAGGTTAGCCAGAATACCAAGCAAAATACTCTCATAGCTGTATTGAGAGCGCAGAGAAACAAGGGTTGTCATGGTTCCGGCACCGGCTATGATTGGAAATGCCAGCGGAACTATTGATCCACCACCGCTTCCTGATTCGGACTCTTTAAAAAACTTCCTACCCAGGATCATTTCCATTCCCATAATCAGGATTACAACCGCACCAGCAATGGCAAAAGACTGGATATCAACACCAAAAAGTTTCAGTACCTTTTCTCCCAAATAAAGGAATCCAAACATAATTGCCCCCGCCACCAAGGTTGCTTTGATTGGTTCTATACCGCCACTTTTTTTCTTAATATCCAGAATTACAGGTATGGAGCCCAGAATATCAATAACAGAAAACAGAATTAGGGTAACAGAAACTACGGAAGTAAAGTCGGGAACATTCATACATTGAACAATGCAGCAAATGTAGACCTACGAATGCAAAGGCAAGCCAACAATCTTCCTGATTTAAGCTCCAGGAAAATTTTAAATGATGAAAATAGCATTATTTAATCGGGCTGTGACAACCGTCATTATCCGGTTATAGACGGATAACTTCCGGCTCCAACCAACGCCATCAATCATATTCGAACCGTCGTAATGACAATTCAAATCAATGTTCTAAAACTAAAACAAAATTCGCATGAATACGATCGTTAATTCAGTTCGTCTGTTAGGAAATTTGGGGAAAGATCCAGTGATCAAATCGTTCAACAACGGGGGAAAGGTTGCCAATTGCACTCTGGCGACAGCCCATATTTCGAAAGATAAAGATGGCAATAAGGTTGAAGAGACCGATTGGCATTTAATTGTAATTAAAGGCAAGATGGCCGAAGTCGCCGAAAAATACCTCAGCAAAGGATCGCAAATTGCAATTGAAGGGAGTTTGCGATCCAGAAAGTACAACGACTCTGAAGGCAATGAAAAATATATTACAGAAGTAATTGTAAGTGACTTACAAATGCTGGGAGGCAAGAAAGAAAAATAATCTTAGAGGGGATTAAATCTCCTAAATGTAAAATATCATTATTCTTGAAGGAATCTGGTTTTAGCTGCACTAAGCCAGATTCCTTTTTGTCTCAAAGGGAAACAAAGGACTAGAACTATAGGTATTCCAAATAAATATTGATGCTCAATTAGATTTGAAAGTCATGGACAATAATAGTAAAAGGTCCGTGATTGGTTCAATGGCTGGAAATCAGGACAATTCGAAAACATACAATTGGCAAAAATGTGTCAATTATATATTAACAAATCGTCCAGATGAAAAATAGCAAAATCAGAGAAACTCAAATTCTTGAGGAACTCAAGAAGCAGGTCGGATATGCAGATGCCGCTTTGCAGTATTGGTGGTTTAAAAGATTCCGAAATATTTCGGCGAATAGGCATACGTAGGGCTTACTTAACATGTTTCTTTAGTCTTAAATTGAGATTGTTGTTGCGTATTTTCAATGAAAAGATGCAAGGTTATTTTATGAAGAAGTTTAAAATCCTTGCACTTTAAATTTTCAAGAAACATCAGATTATAATTAAAACTTCCATTTTGACCTTACCCCAACCCTCGCCGAAGGATATGGAGCCTTCACTATCATTGTATTATGGTTTATCGATGAGGTTTTTATATTTTCAGCAACCCCATACACACCAGGGCAGACATAAGTGAGCCCACCTTTTCTAAGGGGAAAGTAAAGTATTCGGGCCTGGTAGCCGCTGACAAAAAGAGGATCCAGGAGCTTGATGAAAAAACTGCCAGACTCAAGCGCATGTATGCGGACGTAAGTCTGGATCAACCGATTTTGAAAAATGTGGCCTTAAAAAAGTAATGAGGGCCGAGTAAAAAAAGAAACTTCAAACATCCTGGTATTGAAACAACTTCTAGCAATCGAAAAGCCGCTTGTATTTTGTGAACAAACAGCAAGATCATTTGATTTGAATCGCCTATTTTACAATCACAATCATGCAGTGGTTCCCTTCAAGAAACCGATACCCAAATTCATAACAGAAGCGGTACACGGTTCCTTTTTTTGTAACCCGGGTATGTGTGATGAAATCAGGATCAAATCCTCTTTTTAACAAAACCGAACCATTCACTTTTGTCCTTTCTTTTCCATTAAAATATCCAGCCAGGATTTGTCTGTTCCTTCGTAGAATAGAGTTAATTTCCCGTACAAAGTTGGAAGAAACGGCATAGTGCTGATTATTGAATTGACTGCGACATTGATCATCACAAAATTTCTTATCGCTCCTGCCACGTAGTTCATTGCCGCATTGAAGGCAACATTTTAATGCTAACAGTTCCATATTCTCTCAATTTAGTTTTAGTTTATACAGCAAACTTAAAAATGAAATTGATTCATGCCAATTCAAAATGAAGAAATTCGAAATTTGTTGATTTTCAAAAAGGCATTAAAATAAAAAATGCCTCTGCATGTTATGGAGAGGCAATTAAAGTGGTCCCGACGAGAATCGAACTCATATCTATTGTTTAGGAAACAACTATTCTATCCGTTGAACTACGGGACCAAATCGGGCTGCAAAAGTAGAAGGTTGAAACCACTTCCACAAGCTGGCTCTGATTCTGGTTTAAAATGGTACTAACTTCCGAGCGAAAGTTCACCGGAACACACTATTTTCGCCCCCTCAAAACAAGTAATGTTTACTATTTTCAAAAAAGAAGTCAACCAATTTCTAAACAGCCTGTTAGGCTATATGGTTCTGGTTATCTTCCTTGTGTCCACAGGCTTACTCTTCTGGGTATTCCCTGAAAGCAGTGTTTTAGATTATGGTTTTGCTGAAATGGCGGGCTTTTTTGGACTTACTCCATTTGTTTTTATTTTTCTTATTCCTGCAATCACTATGCGAACATTTGCTGAGGAGAAAAAATCAGGCACACTTGAATGGCTTCTTACAAAACCCCTTTCAGATTGGGACATCCTACTTGGTAAATTTTTTGCCTGCCTCTTTCTTGTTTTTCTTGCATTGGTTCCAACTATATTCTATTTCTGGTCTCTATGGGTATTGGGAGCACCACCCGGAAACATAGATGCGGCAGGTGTTTCAGGATCTTATCTTGGTCTCCTCATGTTGGCAGCCGTTTTTTCAGCAATTGGAATTTTCGGAAGTAGTTTAACAGACAATCAATTGGTTGCATTTGTATTTTCGGTTTTCTTGTGCTTTCTGATGTACTCAGGCTTTGGCTCACTAGCTTCAATCAATGTTTGGTCTTCGGCTTCTTCTCTCATTCAATATTTTGGCCTGGATTTTCATTACCAGGCTCTTGGAAAAGGATTAATTGACATTCGTGATGTGTTGTATTTCTTTAGTTGCACACTAGCCCTTTTATTCGGTACCCGTATTGTACTAAGCTCCCGACGTTGGTAAATCATGAAAAAACGCAATCTTAAATTTCAGGAAATCAGTCAATTTGTTATTCTGATTCTGATTTTGGTATTCGTAAATGTGATTGCGAGTTCCCTATTCTTCCGGATAGATCTTACTGAAGACAAACGTTTTTCGATCTCAGATGCTTCCAAACAAATCCTCAAAGAAATCAAAAGTCCCATCTATATAGAGGTATATCTGGAAGGTGAATTTCCTGCTGGATTTGAACGGTTACAAAAAACAATAAAGGAAACGCTGGAGGAATTCAGAAACTACAGCAACCAAAATATCGAATACACATTTATAAATCCAGGAGCGGCTGCAGACCAAAAAACGCGAAACAATGTATACCAACAGCTGGCTAAAGTTGGATTGCAACCAACCAATCTGATGGTAAAAGAAGGGGCGGAACAAGTGCAGAAAATTATTTTCCCAGGCGCTATCATCCGGGTTAAAGGAAAAGAAATCCCTGTCCAGTTATTAAAAGGAAACCAAGCCTCTTCTGCAGCTGAAAGATTAAACCAATCGGTAGAAGGCGTTGAGTTCGAATTAGCTAATGGAATTAAAATGGCATCTCAAACGGGTGTTAGCAAAATTGCCATTCTATCTGGTCATGGGGAAACAAATGATCGAAGAATTCAGGACTTTGGATTAAGCCTTAATCAATACTACAACGCACAAAAAGTAGACTTAACCAAAGTTGACAATCTGGATGACTTTAATCTTGCCATTTTAATCAAACCAACAAAAGGCTTCGATGAATTTGATAAATTCAAACTAGACCAATTTATTATCAAAGGAGGCAAAGCCATAATCCTATATGATGGTATACGGGCGGAACTGGACAGCATTAAAGCGGAAGGAAGTCTGGCATTTCCCTATCAAACGAATCTTGATGACCTTCTTTTTCGGTTCGGAATTCGGGTAAATGCCGATTTATTGCTGGATATGAATTCGGGTGCCATCCCGATGGTAGTTGGAATTGTTGGAGATAAACCTGAAACTAAACTGGTTCCCTGGCGATTCTTTCCCATATTAAATGCATTCGGAAAACATCCCATAGTTCGCAATATGGATGCTTTATATAGTCGGTTTATTAGCACATTGGATACTACGGTAAGTCCGCACATCCATAAAACACCACTCGTATTTTCATCAAAATATTCCAGAATAGTAACTTCTCCAGTCCGGCTTTCATTTAATGAGGCACGGTTGAATCCATCACCGGAACAATACAAAATGAGCAACCTCCCTGTCGCATACCTACTGGAAGGTAAATTTATATCACTTTACCAGAACCGAATGATTCCTGAATCAAATCAAAAACTGGGATTTAAAGAAGTTGATAAAGAGTCAAAAATTATTGTTGTAGGTGATGGCGATTTCGCAAGGAACGATACAAACAAGGCCGGTGATTTTTTTGCTTTAGGTTATGATCGGTATATGGGTGCTACTTTTGCCAACAAAGATTTTTTACTGAATTGCATCTCATTTCTTCTGGATGAAAACGGAGTTATTTTAGCAAAAAACAAAACGATCGAGTTAAGGCCCTTAGAAGTGATCCGAATTGCAAAAGAAAAGCCTTACTGGCAAATGCTGAATGTTGCAGGTCCGGTAGTCTGCATCCTGTTCTTTGGGCTGATCAGGTTATATTTGAGAAAAAGAAAATACCGACTTTCCTGATTTCCAATCATGAACAAAACTATAGTTTATATTATTCTGGCAATCGCCCTGGGAATAGGTGCGTGGTGGACAATGCAAAAGAAAAATCGTAAATCTACGCTTGATAAGCTGGATATGAATTTCTCCGTTTCAGATACTGCCTCAATCAATAAAATCATTATCACGCAGTTTCCTGGAGGCAAATCCACTCTGGAAAGAAATGCAGAAGGATTCTGGACGATTAATCAATCCTATAAAGTTGCTCCGGTTTTGATGGATGTTCTCCTTACAACCATTCGCAACGTTGAAATGCAACGTCCTCCAGCCGAAAATGAGGCGAAGACGGTGCTTGAGTCTATGAGGAAAAGATTCAGGAAGATTGAGATCTATGTGAAAGGAGAAATTTATAAAACTTATTTGATTGGTGATGATGCACCAGAAAATAAAGGCACCTACTTTAAGTTGGAAAATGGAGATCCTTATGTGTGTTATCTGCGGGGCTTTAATGGTTTCCTCACCCCAAGGTACAATGTGTCTGTGAATGATTGGCGGGATAAAATATTATTTTCAAGCTCCCCACAAACGATTCAATCTGTAGAAGTCAAATATCAGATGTCTCCCTCAGATAATTTCAAAGTTGGATTTTCAGGAAAACATTTCCAAATTGAAGGAGCTACCCATTTTGACACATTGGCAACCGCAGAATTCCTATTAAAGTTCAAGCGGGTGTATTTAGAAAGATACATTATTGGTTTTCCAAAGAAAACGACAGACTCTCTTGAGGCCAAACCACATGATTGGTCCCTGGAGCTGGTAGATATTGATAAGAAAAAATCTGTACTTCTAAATTTTTACCCAACATCAGACGAAGATCGTTCCCTGGCTTATTTACCTAAAACAAATGAATGGGCCACGATTCAAAACCGAAATCTTATCCCATTGAAAATAAGGCGAATGGATCTGTTAAGATAGTTTATTGAGAAGCTTTTTTCATCAAAATACCCGTATCAAGAGAGAGAGTTACCGGGCCATCGTTTAGCAATTCGATTTGCATATCGGCAGCGAATACACCGGTTTTGATTTCCTTTTTCAGAATTTCAGCCATTTTTGAAACGAAAAGTTCGTACAAGGGTATGGCGATTTCTGGTCTGGCAGCATTGATGTACGAAGGCCGGTTTCCCTGAGAAGCATTGGCTAAAAGTGTAAATTGACTTACGACCATAACCTCCTGACTTGTCTCTATCAAACTGCAATTCATTTTTCCATCCTGATCTGCCAGAATTCTGAGGTTTGCCACTTTTCGGGAAAGCCACTCAGCATCTTCGTATGTATCAGCGGTTGCAACGCCTAACAACACAAGGAATCCGGGACCAATTTCAGAATGGATTGTGTTATCTATGGAAAGCCGGGCATATTTCACCCGCTGAACTAATGCTATCATAAAACCGCAAAAGGAGGTAACGACAGTTCAGATGCCAATTGATTCAAATCATGAATTACGGCATGAAGAAGAGGGATACCATTCTCACCACGAACTTTTTCCAGTTCCCACTCAGGGTCTCCAGGCACCAATACTTCCTCATTTGAAATTTTTTGCGAAGACCGGAACGCCTCCATCCACTTTTCCATTCTGGTTAAAAACTCTTCCTGTGGAATAAACCCGTCCGGGCGAAAAGCGATGAAAAAATGACCGATCCCTTCACCTACAGAATCAGCCGAAAGAGGCAGAAAAGAGACAAAAGGTGGAACCCAGGGACCAAAATTGGCACCAGACAACACTCCTGATAATATATCAACCAATGAACCAAGAGCATAACCTTTGTGGCTTCCGAGATCCGGAAAACTACCCAAAGGACGTAAAGCACCCCCTGTTCTTAGCTCATTTGGGTCCAGAGAGTCTGTGCCATCTGACTTTTGGATCCAGCCTGAAGGAGCCATCAATTCCTTCCTTTGCAAGATTTCAAGTTTTCCATTTGCTGCTGTAGTAGTTGCCATATCCAACACAAAAGGCTTGGAATGCAAAGATGGGATCGCAACAGCGATAGGATTTGTTCCGAGCATCCTTTCAGAAGAATGTGTTGGCGCCACCAGAGGAGATGCATTGGTAAATGCCATTCCAATCATTCCTTTCTCTGCTGCCATTAAAGCATATTGTCCTGCTATGCCGAAATGGTTTGAATTCTTTACAGCGACCATTCCGCAACCATAGGTTTCAGCGGTGAGAGTGCATTTTTCCATTGCGGTATTGGCCGAAAGAAAACCAATGGATTTATCTGCATCGAGCGTATGTAAGGTAGGGAATCCTGAATACCACTTAAAGGAAGGATTGGGATTTAACCTTCCTGCTTTTATGAGACGAATGTAGCCACTCAATCGTGCCACACCATGTGAATCAACACCTCGAATATCGGCCCTTGTGAGAAGCTTTGCACATAGCTTAGAATCTTCTACTGAAAATCCGGATTTTAAAAAGACCTGCTCTGAAAAAAGAAGAAGTTGTGAATGAGAAAATACCTTTGTCAAAGAAATGGCAGAATTAATAGGCATTGTCCTGACCTCTGAGCATATTGAGCAAGGTTAGACCTATCACTTTCAGATCAAGTAAAAAAGACCATCTTTCAATATAAAGGATGTCTACCCGCACTCTGTTGCGCATACTGAAATTATCATTGGTTTGGCCTCTGTAACCCTTTGCTTGAGCCAATCCGGTAACACCTGGTTTTATCAAATGCCGGAGCATATAGTTTGATATTGTTTTACTGTACTCTTCTGTGTGCCGGATCATATGTGGCCTTGGGCCAACGACCGACATATCGCCCATCAAAACATTAATAAATTGAGGCAACTCGTCAATATTTGCTTCCCTAAGAAATCTTCCAAACCAGGTTATTCTGGCATCGTTTCTGGTTGCCTGACGTGTATCTGCTTCTTCATTAACAATCATCGTTCTGAATTTCAGGCATAGAAAATCTTTTCCAGCCCTACCACTTCGTTGTTGAAAGAAGAAAACGGGTCCGTTGCTGTCCAGTTTTATTAAAATAGCGATTATAGGAAATAGCCAGGAACAAATACCAACTAATACAATTGAAGCAAACACAACATCAAAAACCCGCTTTAAAGCCGCATTCATTTCATTTTGAAGAGGCTCTCTTCGAAACGAAACAATAGGAAGATCAGAATAAAACTCAAGTTCAAGATCATCAAAAACAAGGCCCTTGATATCTGGAAGAAGCTTAATTTTCAGAAAGTTGTTTTCTGTAAACCGCACGAGATGTCGAAAATATCTGTGCTTCAGATAGCTTTGACATACATAAACCTCATCAATGTTTTCTTTCTTAAGAAAGTCCTCCATACTTCTTTGGAACTTCCCAATGATCGTATTATTCCTATGAGGCCAGTGATCAAAAAAACCTTTAAAACGATATCCTAATTCCGGATTTTGTTCAAAGTATCTCTTGAGAGACAGGCCATACGGGTTGTAGCCAATAATCACTACGTTCCTGTAGTTAAGACCATGTTTTCTGAAAAATCCGAGAAGAAAAAAGACACTAAACCGCCAGGCAAAAATCCCCAGTATGAAAAAAGAATAAAATGAAAGTAGGTAATTCCTTGGGATGAAATAGGCCTCAGTTGCTACAATGTAAACCGATACGAGGAAGATGTGGTAGAGAAGAGTTTCAATTGTATTTTTAGCAACTCTGTCCAAGCTATTAATACGCTTAATTGTAAACGACCTAAGAACAAGAACACAAGCAAGCCAGGATAATACCCCAAAAATAAAAAACCAATAATAAACAGGTTTTGAGAACATGCTTTCCAGGGTGTTTCCCTGGATATTAACTGCAGCAAAAAAAGATACGACCAGAAAAAGTAAATCTCCGGAAACAATGAAAATCGGTATAAACCGTGAAATTCGGAAAGGAAACAGTGATTTTAGAAATTCCTGAAGGAAACGCAATGGTTTGGCCTATTCGTTAAATTTTCCGCAAAAATAAGGTTAAAAAATCAAAATAAAATAATTTCTATTCTGAAAAAAGCCCCTTTTCATTGTTAATTGCAAATGCTTTATAAATATTGCTTGAATCGGGGTCAACTTAATTCAGGAATATGATGATAATCTGAAATCAATTACTAAGTATAAGAAGTATCTATTTGACTTCAGGCTCCTAAAGAATCTACTTGAAAGTCGTCTGGTCTGATAAAAAGAATATGCGAAATTAAGGGATTCAAAAGTATAAAGGTTTGCCCAAACCGTATTCCCCTGTTTTTGCATTTCACTACTTTGCTGATCTTCTTTTTGAACTTTGGGGGGGAGGAAATGATCGGTTTTTTGGACTCTTTGGTTTGCTGTGAGCGAGGGCAATCCTGATCCGTTTTTGCATAGCTGTGATTTGACAACCCACACACACAAATTGAAAAAGCAATGACCAAAAGAATGTGATTTCTCATTTCGTTTTTTATTATTTCAAAGATGATCATATCAAATCAAATTACAAATTCAACTTTGCTAAAAGGATGGACAAGGCAATGCTTTGCTTTGTTTAATTCCTTTAAGGCTTAAATATTTTGTTTTAAATTCATACGTCAACGTTATTTCGTGGCTACCTCCCAATACGCCAACAAGGCCACTCAAATTAATATCATACGAATATCCAATGCTAAGATTATTCTGCTTAATTCCTGTTAATAAGGTGATTGCATCTTGATTTAGTTTCTTACTTCCTTTTATTGGAGTAGGAATTCCTCGATACCATATTCCGGCTACGAAAGGAACATAATGCAGATAAAGTCCGATATCCAATTGGCTTGCTAAACCCTGACTACGTAACAATATAGCTGGAGTTAAAGATCTTGGAATGATTTGATCTTTATAGTCAACTGGTTTTTTAAATTCAAACCGATAACCGCCAGACAAATTCATCCGGGGCTCTACTACCGTTTGATTTGAAATGGTATAAACAGGAGAATGAGGATGCAATGCAGAAAAAGAGGCCCACCACGTTTGAGAATAAACCAGAAATCCGATCTGCATATCAAAATAACCCGCTGATAACGATTGGTTTGCCAATGGATCCATTGATTTGGGACGGGTTGGATCAATATCCAGTTGGTCCCCAAAAATCCCATTTGATGATTCCCAACTCACTTGTCCGAAACCAATCCCGATTCCACTCGATAACCGGATATCCTTTCTTATTTTACTTCTGAAAGCATACTGAACCATCCCGGTGGTTTGACTGTAGCCCAATCGACCGATGCTGTTTTTGCTAAAAAAAATACCTATGCCTGAACTTGCCTGTTTCAAATGCCAATCAAAAGAGGCAACCCATCCTTTCCATCCCTGCAAACCAGCCCATTGGTTCCTGTAGCCTGTAGTCAACCGTGAATTAAGATTCGCCCCTGCAAAAGCCGGGTTATAATACAAAGGCAGTGCGTAAAACTGGGCGTACTGATAGTCCTGAGCAAAGGATTCGCTCAAACAAAAGAATAAAAGTCCTAACGTTATTGATTTGATTTTCAAGTCTTTTTTCCAAGATCTGCGAAATATAGCTTTACTACAGGAAACAGAAACACCAACATGAACGGAGAAACCATCAAATCATTTGTATTACGGGAAAGTAAAACAGCAGACTCAATATGGAAAACCTTTCCAACAACGTTGAGCCCAATGGAGAGAATTAGAAAACCAGCAAAAACAGTAAATAATAAAGGTCTGATTTCCTTAAACCCAAAATACAATCCCATAAACCACAGATAACTTAGTATATAGAAAAGGGAAAAAAGAATTTTGATCCAGAAATCCGGATTATCCGCAGTAAAATGAAGCTTGTCTTTAAATACCATAAGTAGAAAAGTACCTCCGGAAGTTGTATAAAACTGACTGACCAATGGCCTTCCCCACTCAAAAATTTCTTTTGAAAACTGGTAAAGTAACAACCAGATCAAAATACTAAGACCGAGAGCGGCCTTGTTTAAAATGCTTCTACTTGCCATTGATTCCTGAATAACGATTTACCCACACCATCCAGAAGTAAAATATGGCTCCATAAATCAAAATGGTAAACGTGTATTTATGGTTGAAATCAAAGGAAGATTTAGAAACCATTTGGTTTACTGCCAAACCAATGACCCGAAGAGAATTAATTAAATAAATGGCTAGAATTCCCATTGGAACAAACCACAGTTTAGTGCGCCAGGGACCTGGAAATGCGACAACAAAGCCTGCAAACAAGACCATCAATATCAATCCATTGCAGCCATGTTCAATCAGAACTACCGGAATACCATCTTTGAAAAGATACGTGTTTTGTTCAGCAAATGGCGATAAAGTAAATTCATGATCACTGAATATATTGAGAACAACAGAACTTATAGATGCTGTATTATAGGTTAAGTAGTGATTCACGGTTCCCTCAGGTTCAATCCAATTGTACCACAATAGATGCCAGCCCAAATAGAGAATCACTGCCTTGAGCAGAAATCGGGTAAGAGGTTTGTTCAGATTCATTTGGCAAAACTTGAAAAAAAAGTGGGTAAATTTTTAGATTTTCAAGAAATGAAATGAAAATATTCTTCTTCACAACTGATTAAAACCATGCTTCCTTAAAACGAATATTGTTTTTTTGCATTAAATTAATGACCAAATTAGAATGTCGAGTAGTGATGGAGTAAAAATTCTGAAATTTTCCTGGCTGATTTTGGCAGTTTGGATCCTAGGAATAAGTGGCTTTGCCCCGAAAAAAAAGATAAAAATCACGAAAGAGTTTTTAGGGAAACAACTGTTTTTTGATCCTATTCTGTCTTTGGATAGCAGTGTGAGTTGTGCATCTTGCCACAAACCTGAATTTTATTTCGCTGATACATTGGCCTTTAGTAAGGGGGTAGGTAATAAAAAAACAAAAAGAAATTCACCTTCTGTGCTTAACATGGCCTCCCGGGATTTGCTGTTCTGGGATGGCAGAGCAAATTCGCTGGAACACCAGGTTTTATTCCCTATCCGTGATCCGAATGAAATGAACTTACCGATTTCCATTGCCTTAAAACGGTTGCAGAAAAACCGAAAATACGTTTCGTGGTTTAAGTCCATTTATAAACGACTTCCAGATGAAAAAAGTCTGGCCGAATCCATTGCCGCTTATGAGGCTACCCTGGAAACCAGCGATTCACCCTTTGACAGGAGTACTAATGGAAAAGGAAAACTATCTGCCGATGAGATCGCTGGCAAGAATTTATTTATTGGCAAAGCAAAATGCTTCGATTGTCACTTCAGTCCTGACTTTACCGGAGACGAGTTCAAAAACATTGGACTCTATAATGGAAAAGATTGGAACGACCGGGGCCGATTTGAAATCACCAGAGACAGCAGCGATCTGGGGAAATTTAAAGTACCCGGACTTCGAAATGTGGCCAAAACAGCGCCCTATATGCACAATGGTTCGTTAAGAACACTCAGAGAAGTAATTGACTATTACCAGAGTCCACAAATGGTTGTCTCGAATTCGATTGGAATGGATTCATCGTTAATTGGAGGAATACAGCTTTCTGAAAAGGAGAAACAACAACTGGAAGCTTTTTTGCGTTCGTTAACCAGCCCGTTGCCAAGGGATTAAAAGGACAGGCTTGGACTCAGTCTCAGCCTGGGTTGGTGCCACACGGATCAAAACGATAGTTTAGTTAATTCACTCACAAACAACTGTTTTTTCATTCTAAGATGTGCAAAATAGGCTTAGAACAAAATGCAACTGACCCTTCTAAACACCCTGAACTCAAATCTGCTTTTGTACCTATGGGTGAATACGGCACCAGCTACCTTTACGACAGGAGAGGCAATTTAATGAAGCTAAACCGGATGGGGAACGGCAATACAGCCAATGTCCTGATAGACAAGCTAAACTATGGATATGAACCAGGAGTGCAAAGACCAAATGCAAACTTTGGGTTCCCTGATGAGCCTGAAATGCTTACGATGCCGGTGAATAATAAATTGATGACCGTAAGCGATGCATCGGGAAGTGCGGAAGGCATGGCAACTGGCGCCTCTTGTTCATAGAGTTTGCGAAGCACTTACGAACATAGTGTAGTTTGCAGGGACTCCCATGCCTTTGGCTTGGCAATCGTCCCTGTAGTGAAATACGCTTTCAGACACTAACTCAATATTATATTTCAAATAGTCTGCCTTGGAGGTTAAAATTTATTGCTTTGTTTCGGCAAGTAAAAAAAATGGATTTCCTGCATTTGAAAAATTTTCGGACACATAAATTGCACTCATTATCAATACTCAAAATATGTTTGGTTCAGGCTATCAGATTTGCGATCCGCAGGCCATCCACTTTGTTACGTGTACAGGTATTCAGTGGGCAGATATTTTTTCAAGACCCTTATTTGCCAATATCATTGTCGAAAATTTGAAATTCTGTATCCAGGAAAAAGGGTTAAATGTTCATGCCCGGGTAATAATGTCAAATCACATTCAATTGATTGTCAGCACTAGAGAAGGTTTTTTGCTCTCTAATGTTTTAAGAGATTTCAA
>Ga0105046_10003330_pt1 | contig 25493 bp, 17 predicted proteins | sample MAT03_FD_78385 | JGI IMG/M metagenome (GOLD analysis project Ga0105046, IMG submission 78385) | Freshwater microbial communities from Lake Fryxell liftoff mats and glacier meltwater in Antarctica - MAT-03 (megahit assembly) | ecosystem: Environmental > Aquatic > Freshwater > Ice > Liftoff...
CCACTCCGCGGGACTTTCACACACGCTTCCAGCATCCTGAGCATATAGACGGGCATGACCATGAAAAGATGCCCGGCCACAAATAAGCGGCATTCAAGCCAACCTCGCAGAAGTACCTGTTGATCGTCGGTCGCACATCGCTTGTTGACCCACGGAAACGGTTGCGTTACGCGCTGCTGAGTAGCTTGCCTTCGGAACATTCCTGGGATGGAGGGATACATCGTGCTGCTCGCCTTGGTGCCGATCGCGCTGGTCGTACTGATGGTCGTACTGCTCGCGCGCCTATCTAATGTGTCGCGGGAACTCGCCAGTACACGGCTAGGCATCGAGAAGTTGGTCGCACGTTTGGCTAACGCGGTGGCGGTACCAGAGGCCGCGCCACCCCCCCCACCGCCGATCATTACACCGCCAGCGATCGTGGTGCCCCCGCCTGTTCTCGTGCCCTCTCCCGTGGAAGAACGGATCACTCTTGAGCGGTTACGTGAAGCCCTCCCCGAAACAACCGGCGTCTCGGCACCCCCCATCGCGAAAGCAACCAGCGCGCCGCCGCCGTTCATAGTCCCTCCTCCTCCCCTACGACCGCCGCCGCCCGCCCATCCGCGCCCATCCTTCTTCGAGCGTCACCCGGACCTGGAGAAGTTCATCGGCGAGAACCTGATCAACAAGATCGGGATCGCGGTGCTTGTCATTGGTATCGGCCTGCTCATGCGCTATGCGATCGGCAAGGGGCTGATCAGCGAAACGGGGCGCACCTTGATCGGCCTGGTCGCTGGTGGCATTCTCGTGTTCCTCGCGCACCGGTTGCGGAAGAGTTTCCGTGCGTTCAGTTCGGTACTGGTGGCCGGCGGGATAGCCGTGTTCTACTTCTCCATCGCGATCGCGTTCCATCAGTACCACCTTCTCGCGCAGTTGCCCGCTTTCATCATCATGGTGGTGATCACCGGCTTGGCCGTTGTCCTGACACTGGCGTACGACCGCAAGGAACTGGCCGTGATCGCCTTGCTCGGCGGCTTCGCCGTGCCTTTCCTCGTAAGCAGCGGTGAAGGGAATTTCCGCGTGCTCTTCACCTACATCCTGATCCTCGATGCGGGCATGTTGGTGCTGGCCAATTTCAAGAAGTGGCACATCATCAATATCCTTTCGTTCGCGCTCACACTGCTCTTGTTCGGCGGCTGGGCCAGCGGACCGTATACGGACATGGAACCGCGCCCTTACGCGCTCGCGTTCATGTTCGGCAGTGCCTTTTTCCTGGTGTTCTTCCTTATGAACCTGCGCTACAACCTGCGCCACCGCCAGGCGTTCGGTGCGCTCGACCACGCGCTGTTGCTGGTGAACACCGCTGCTTACTATGCGGTCGGGATGCACTTATTGAGCGACAGCCCGCTGAGGATCACCGGTCTTTTCACCGTTTCGATCGGGCTCTTCTATTTGGTGTTCGCGCTTTATTTCAACAAGAAGGAAGGCATCCCACGCACGCTAAAGCTGTTGCTGATCGGGCTTGTGCTCACCTTCATCAGTCTCGCGGCACCTGTGCAATTGGAGGGCAGCCACATCACCTTGTTCTGGGCGGTGGAAGCCGTGCTGCTCCTGTGGTTCGCGCAACGGACGGACCTGCGGCTGGTGGAGCGGGGCAGTGTGCTGGTGATGGTCTTGATGCTGTGCAGCTTGTGGATGGACCTCTCATCGGTCTACGGCAGGGGCGCCGCTGAAACGATGACCCCGTTGTTCAACAAAGGCTGGGTCACCGGCATGGTGGCCGCGGCTTCTCTCGCTGGTATAACAGTATTGCTGCGCCGCCGCGAAGCTGCGCACGGCTTGTTGCTCGGATCGACGGCGGGCGTACTACGGCAAATGACCGTGGTCGCTGGTGTCGTGGTGCTCTATCTCGGCAACCTGCTCGAGCTGCGCTATCAGCTTGGACGGATGTTCGATGGCGCGGTGATGGCCATGGCATTGATGGGGTATACACTGCTCTTCCTGCTCGTACTGGACATCGCCACGCGTACCGTGAAGCGCGGGTTCCGTGCGGCGATCGCTGCATTGTTCGTGGTCGCTTCGCTGGTGTATCTCTCCGGTTTTTACGCGAGCAGCCGCGATGCGTTGTGGTCCCTGCTGATCATGCAAGGTGGACGCGGCTTCTTCCTCGCGCACTATGCCGCCTTCGCATTGATGGTGGTCGCCATTGCGCGCATGGCGTTACTCGCCCGACAATTCATGGATCGGCGGGCCGGCGGGTGGAACGCCTACCTCTGGGCGATGTGTACGTTCCTGGTAGTGCTGGCCAGCCAGGAGCTCGATCACGTCGTACTGCTGGCAGCGCGTCCGGAGGGTTACGCGTTCACCGATGCGTTGCATGATGCGCGGCGCGTGGGTTACCCGATCTTGTGGGGCATGGGTTCGTTCCTGTTCATGTGGTACGGCATGCGCCAGCGTATGCGCATGATGCGCGTGATCTCCCTTTCGCTCTTCGCCATCACCCTGTTGAAGCTCTTCCTGTTCGACCTCGGCAGCTTGAGCGAAGGCGGTCGCGTAGCCGCGTTCATCTTCCTTGGGGCGCTGCTGCTGGTGGTCTCGTTCATGTACCAGAAATTGAAAGGCTTGTTGATGGAGGATGCGCCCGCCACTACCCCAAAGACCGATGCGCCGCAGGGCTGACCTCCTTCTCCTGGGCGCATTGTGCGCGCAGTTCACGATGGCGCAGGCCTTCCGGTGGGAGGCGCCAGTTCCGCAGGTGGAGAAAGCCGGGCTGTACCGCATTGTGATTAGCCCGGAACTCGTTGGGTGCTCGCGTGTCGATCTCGGTGACGTACGCCTCATCGACAGCGCCGGACAGGAGGTCCCCTATTTGCTGGACATCGCCCTGCGGTATAAGACCAAGGGTGAACTCCACGACTTCGTGATCACGCGGAACGAGGCGGTGGGGAAACGAACACTGCTCGAACTCGACAGGCCGGACGCGGGCATACTCGTAGACCATATCTCCTTGCGCCTGCGGAACGCGGACGTGGCGAAGAAGGTGGAGATCACCGGTAGTGATGATGGCATCAATTGGTACGCGATCAAGAACGACCGCTTCCAGCTTGTGAGCGGTATCCAGTTGGCGAACATAACCCAGGAGATCGCGCTCCCCCCGACCGACTACCGGCACTATCGCATCGCCTTGAACGATTCGCTCAGCGCACCGGTGAAGGTGCTGGGGGCGCAGTGGTTCAGCCAGGCGCGCAGTTACGGTGAGTACACCGCCGCCCAAGGTGTCCAGTGGACACAACAGGACAGTGCTGGTGCGACACGTATCCACGTCCCCAATTCATTTCCTCACCCCATCGACCGGATCCACATCGCGGTCAGCGACACCCAAGCCTATCATCGCACATGCACGATGATCACCCGGCGCACCGACACGAGCGGACGCGGAAGACAAAAGCGCACCTCGCAAATGGTTGAGACCCTGGCCTCTTTCACGATCAGCAGTGCCGACGGGCCACTAGTGGATCTGGATGGTCCGAGGGCGGTCGCGTTCGACTTGGTGATCAACAATGGGGATGATCGCCCTTTGCATTTTACAGATGTGCGCCTCATGCAGCTGGAGCGGACCATCGCCGCGAACTTGCTGCCCGGTATGCGTTACGCGCTCATCACCGGTGATCCGATGAAGGGTGCACCACAGTATGACATGGCACACTTCCGCGACCAGTTCACTGAGCCTCTCGAGAAATTGACGCATGGTGTGGTTCAAAGGCGCCCTGCCCCACCGGACGCCCCAACATTGTTCGACCCCTCGCGCTGGTGGGTGTGGGCCGTGATCATCGCCCTCATCCTCGGTATCGGCACCATGGCCTTCCGAATGCTGCGCACAGACCAACGCTAACCTACCCGGCCTCATGTTCCAAGCGCGCCTTGTCTTTCTGGTACCCTTCACATTGCTGCTCGTTGCGCGCGTTCAACCGGTTTTGGCCCAGTGTCCCGGCTGCGCCGTGGACTCGACCTGCGTGGTATCGCCCGCCTATCCCACTCTCTGCCCGGTGACACCCGTGGAGGGGACGGCCGGAGAACCTTATGCAGCAGACTTCACATTCTGGATGCCCACCTCGTTCACCGATCCCGGCTCCGGCCTCACCGTGGATTTCACGCAGATGACCATCACCGGGGTATCCGGCCTTCCGTTCGGGCTTGACTTCGAAGCGAGCGCACCGGGCGGTGTCTACTATCCACAGGACAACCAATTCGGATGCGCACGGGTCTGCGGCGTACCCATCGGACCCGGCGTGTTCACGATCACCATCAGCATCCTGGCGACCGTGGAATACAATGGTGTCCCGATCAGTGTTCCGCAGCAGTTCCCGGTGGTACTCACCGTACTGCCCAGCGCGGGGGGGAATACGAGCTTTTCCTTCTCTCCCTCATCAGGTTGCAGCCCGGTGGAAGTCACCTTCCAAGCACTGATCGACGCCAGCCCCGCGCCGATGTCCTACGCGTGGGACTTCGGCAACGGCAACACGAGCGGTGACGCACAACCTCCCGCGCAAACCTACACCGGACCAGGTCCCTATGTGATCTCGTTGCAGACCACGGTTGGCGGCTATGTCCTGAACACTGTTTCGCTTACAGGCGTGAACGGCAACTGGTGCGGTGACGTCGAGGAACCCGATGTCCCCTTCGTTGGTTGCACAGGAACACCCGACCCCTACTTCGTCCTCACCGATGCGGGCGGAGGTGTGGTAACCTCCGGAACGGTGGGCGATTCGTTCACCGCATCGTGGTCTGGCTTGGCCATTGTCCTCGACAACGCACCATACTCGATCTCCTTCTACGATGAGGATGTTGTGAGCCAGAACGACCTGTTAGGCACGTACAACATCCCTGCGAACAGTGGCGGGACGCACTTCATCAACATCGCCGGAGGAACCACGGGAAGCTTGGACATTGCCGTCGTTCCGCAGCAACTATTCGCCGACACCGACACGATCGTGGTGTTCCTCCTTCCGGAAGTGATCTTGTTCGAAGACACGGTGACAGGCGAACTCTGCGTGCTGAACGATTCCCTAGTGAGCTACTTGTGGTTCCTTGATGGCGACACCGTTCCGACGGCCACCGGACCATGCTACACGCCCACCGGGCCGGGCCTCTGGCAGGCTATAGGCACCAACGGCTTCGGCTGCGCCACGATGAGCGACCCCACCGTGGTCTGTCCGGAGTTCGACATTGTGCTCAACGAGGACGTGCTCTTCGTGCCCAGTGGATACACATACGCCTGGACACACGACAGTCTTCCGATCGGCGGCAACGACGCGTTCATCTTCACTGAAGGCGACGGACTTTACACCGTTACCGTGGATGCGGGCAATGGCTGCATCATCGTGGAGGAGTATTTGATGATCACCACAGCCGTAGCGCAAGCAGCGGATGACACGCGGATCGCTGTCTTCCCGGTGCCGAACGATGGTAGTTTCACCATCGCGGCCGATGGGTTGGTATCCACACGCATGGACATCAAACTAATGGACCTGTCCGGGCGGGTGGTCTTCAAGCAGAGGATGGACGCGCCGATGCATAGGATGCACGGGTCGCTCTCGTTGGATCTGCCTGCGGGCCCATACGTACTGCGTATCGATGACGGCGATGTCCAGCACATGCGGCGTGTGATCATTCGATAACCAGCAATAACCAAAAAGACGAGACCGCCTTTCCAACGGTTACTTTACCTGCTGGCATGTGGCGCCGCAACGGTCACCACGGCACAGGACTTTTCCATCACCACCCCATCAATCAGCACCTGCTCGGGTGTTCTGTACGACAGCGGCGGTCCCGGTGGCTCGGGATACGGGAACGATGAGGTGTACACCTGCACGATCTGCCCGCATACCGGCGGGTACGTTTCCTTGAACTTCGTGCTGTTCAACCTGTCAACGGCTGGCGTTAGGGTCGCCGATCAGCTGGAGGTCCACGATGGTGCAACGATCAGCGCACCGCTGCTGGGAACATTCGCCGGTAACAGCCTCCAAGGGCTGGTATTGATCGCTTCGGAGCAGAACCAGACCGGCTGCCTCACCTTGGTCTTTACGAGTAATGATGTTGGGCCAGGGAATTTCGCAGCCACAATTGCCTGTACACTTCCCTGTTCGACTCCGCTCGCTTCCTTCTCTTCCATAGGCGACACGTTGTTCATGTGCCGTGGTGTGAACTGGCCGTGGATGGGAGTGGTTCGCTCGCGGCCCAGGACCACACCATCACCCAATGGCTCTGGAACAATGGTGTTGATGCCCCGGAACAAGCCATGCGGCCTTGGACACTCTCCTCTTCGCAGAAGGTGGCATACACACGGTAACCCTCCAGGTGGTCGATGATCTGGGCTGCCCGAGCGCTTCATCATCGGCGATGTTCGTCCTGGTCAGCGAGCCTCCGTCCTTCGCTGGAACTTTGTTGCCGCCCCCTTTCTGCGTACCTGAAGAAGTCGATCTCGTGGGGAGCGCGGTTCCAAGGCCGCTGATCCTGAACAATGCCGCTTATGCGGACTATGGTCCGGGCACATTCCTTCCGGATGACGTTGGCATTCCATTCCACGATCACGGTTGGCTCGGCCCTCGCTGGGACGGTGATCACCGATGTCGCACAGTTGGGCGACATCTGCCTGACGATGGAACACTCCTTCATGGGCGACTTGTTCATCTCCGTGGAATGTTCAAATGGCCAGTCTGAAGTATCCATTGAGCAGAACTCCGGCGTGCTGATCACCCAGCCTGGCTTGGGCAGCTATTCATGGACACACAATGGGGTGCTGATCGATGGCGCCGATGGCCCGGTCCTATAACTGTCCGGTGGCGGTCTTTATGAGGTGACGGTCACCTTGGCCATCGGGTGTGTCGTGTCCGTTTCGATCGAAGTGACCGGGGTCACTGGCATGCAGGGTCTTTCATCCAATGCCATGACGTTCCGGGTGGCTCCTTCCCCGAACGATGGCTCCTTCTCATTGTATGCGGATGGGCTCGAGGGGGGCCTTACCCTCGTTGAGATCACCGATCCCGCGGGGCGGATCCTCGATCAGTGTTCCTTGCCCATTGCTGGCGGTGAACTTCGCGGAACTTTCTTCCTTGAACTTTCTGCCGGGATGTACATGGTCCGGTTGAGTGATGACAGGGCCAGCCACATCGCTCGGTTCGTCGTGCGCTAAGGCTGGATCGAACCTTCCGCCACCGCCCCGTGTAGAACAGAAGCGCTGGCCTGCGCAGCACCGTAGCTTTGGTCGGCAATAGACCAGCGGACCAGCCGTTGGAACAAGCACACATGCACACCGACTACGAGCATCTGATCGCCAAGCTCGATGGCTTCATACGGAAGTACTACAAGGACCGGCTGATCCGTGGCGTGCTATACAGCGTGGGGCTGCTGGTGGCCTTCTTCCTCGGTGCGGCCTTGCTGGAGAACTTCGGGCATTTCGGTACAGGCGCGCGTACGGTGTTGTTCTGGGGTGTGATCTCTTCCACCGTCTTTGTACTGGTGCGCTTCATCGCGATCCCCCTGGTGAAACTCTTCCGCTTGGGTCCGGTGATCCCACATGAGGAGGCGGCACGCATCGTGGGCGTACACTTCACCGAGGTACGGGACAAGCTCTTGAACACTTTGCAGTTGCGGGGGATGTCGGCCGACGTACCCCAACGCGAGCTCATCGAAGCGGCCATCGCGCAGCGCAGCCGGGAATTGGGTCCTGTACCCTTCGCCAATGCGATCGACCTTCGGCGCAACACACGCCACCTGCGTTATGCGCTGCCACCCCTGCTATTGCTGCTGATCCTTCTGGTCGCCGCGCCGAGTTTGATCACCGGGCCAACACAACGGCTCCTCCGTCACGGCAGCGAGTTCATGCCCGAGGCTCCGTTCCAATTCGTTCTGGTGAATGATACGCTCGAGGTGCCTGAGCAACAGGACTTCGAACTCCTCGTGCAACTTGAAGGTGATGTCATTCCGCAACAGGTTGACCTGGACATCGATGGTCAACGCGTCCCCTTGGTGAAACAGAACGCCGTGCGCTTCCTGCACCGCTTCCGCAATGTACAGGAGCCGGTGGAGTTCCGCTTTGTATCCGAAGGCTTCAGATCGAAGACCTACACGCTTCGCACCGTGCCGCACCCGATGCTCCTGGATTTCAGCATTGCCCTGGAGTATCCGGCGTACCTCGGTATGCCGAAAGAGACGGTGAGCAACAGCGGCGACCTCACCATCCCGGCCGGTACGCGCGTTTTCTGGAACGTGAACGCACGGAGCACGGACCGGCTGGACCTTGCTTTCGACGATACCACGTACACGCTTTCACCCCGGGCTTCCGACCTCGTCTCGTCCTCTTTTGCGGCCGAACGGCGCTTCCTCCAGAGCCGGACATACCGCATGTCGCCGACCATCGACGGACGCAGTGCGGAAGACCCGTTGCGTTATCGCGTGGAGGTGGTTCCGGACTTGTATCCCACCATCCAGGTGGAGATGAAGACGGACAGTGCCGCGCTCAAGCGCCTGTTCTATCGTGGGGAGATCGGCGACGACCACGGCTTCAAGCGGCTGCTTTTCCACTATCGCTTCATCGCTGGCGGCGACAGCGTGGCTCCTGATCAACGGACCGGGACCCGCGAACTATCCATCGACCCGCGCAACACCGGACAGGAATTCTTCCATAGCTGGGACCTCTATGACCTTACCATAGCTCCGGGCGACCGCATCGAGCATTGGTTCGAGGTGTGGGACAATGATGGCGTGCTCGGCAGCAAGAGCGCGCGCAGTACCCCGCAGATCTTCGCGGCCCCCACATTGAACGAGCTCGCCGAACAGCAGGACCAACAGAGCGAGGCCATCCAGAGCGACCTGAAGGAGAACATCCGTGAAGCGCAGGACCTGCAGCGGGAACTGGACAAGCTTCGCCGGGAATTGATGGAGAAGAAAGAGATGACCTGGCAGGACAAGCAGAAGTTGGAGAATGTGATGCAGCGCCAGCAGCAACTCCAGGAAAGGATCGAACAGAGCAGTGAAGAACTGAGGCAAAGCCAGCAGCAGCAGCAAGAGTTCAAGCCCCAGGATGAGCGCCTGCTGGAGAAACAGCAACAGGTGCAAGAGCTTTTCGAGAACGTACTGAGCGAAGAGATGAAGGAACTCTACCGTCAGGTACAGGAACTCATGGAGAAGCTGGACAAGGAGCAGATCCAGGAACAACTGGAGGACATGAAGCTGGGCCAGGAGGATATCGAGAAGGAACTCGATCGGGCGCTGGAAATGTTCAAGCGTCTCGAGGTGGAGCAGAAAGCGGAAGACCTGGCGAAGAGGCTGGAGGATCTCGCGGAGCGGCAGGAACAACTGAGCGAGGAGAGCAAGGCGGGCAAGACACCGGGCGAAGAGTTGGAGAAGAAGCAGGAAGCGTTGAACAAGGAGTTCGAGGAGCTTCGCAAGGAGATGGACGAACTCGGCGAAAAGAACGAGGCCCTCGAGGAGCCCATGCCGCTGCCCGATACCGAACAACAGGAACAAGGCATTCAGGAACAACAGCAAGAGAGCAGCGATCAGCTGGAGAAAAAGCAGAGCCAGAAGGCCAGCGGCTCACAGAAGAAGGCTGCCGAGCAAATGGAGCAACTTGCTTTCCAGATGAAAAGCGCCATGCAAAGCGGCGCGGAAGAACAGCAGGAGGAGGATATGGACGCTTTGCGCCAGCTTCTGGAGAACATTGTTCAGTTGAGCTTCGACCAGGAGGCATTGATGGAGGATCTCAGCGGTACCAATGTGCGCGACCCGCGGTTCGTGGAACACGGACGGACGCAACGCAAACTGCGCGATGATGCCAAGGTGATCGAAGATTCGCTCTTTGCGCTGAGCAAACGAGTGCCCCAGCTGGAGAGCATCGTGAACCGCGAGATGAACGCGGTGAACGCGAACATGGACGAGGCCACACAGCACCTCGGCGAGGCACGGGCGAATGAGCGCTTCAAGCCGATGGCCGCGGACAAGCAGCAACACGCCATGACGTCGTTGAATAATCTCGCGTTGCTGCTGGACGAGGCGCTGCAGCAGATGATGCAGCAGATGAACGCGCAGAGCAAGCCCGGTGATGGCAGTTGCAACAAGCCCGGAGGCACCGGTAGCGGTAAGGGCAAAAAGCCGAGCGTGGCGAAGATGAAGGCCCAGCAACAGGCGCTGCAGAAACAATTGGAGGAGATGAGAAAGGCCGCCGAGGAAGGCAAGAAAAAAGGCGAGAAGCCGGGCCAGCAGAACCCGGGTGGCCTGGGACAGCCCGGCATGAGCCAGCAGATGGCACAGCTCGCCGCACAACAGGCGGCGATCCGCAAGGAGATGCAGCGGTTGGCGCAGGAACTTAACAAGGACGGTAGCGGAGCGGGCAATGGCTTGAACAAACTGGCCGAGGAAATGGAACAGCAGGAGCGCGATATCGTGAACAAGCAGATAACGCCGGAGACCATGCGTCGTCAGCAGGACATCATGACGCGGCTTCTAGAGCATGAGAAGGCCGAGCGCGAGCGCGAACTTGACCAGAAGCGCACAAGCACAGAAGGCCAGCAAAAGCCCGCGGCCGACCCCGCCCGCTACTTCGAATACCAGCGGAACAAAGCCCGCGAGGCGGAGCTGTTGCGCACGGTACCTCCGGGTCTCAAGCCGTATTACCGCGATCGGGTCAATACCTATTTCGGTACATTTGACCGACCCTGAAAAGCCCCATGGGAGCCTTGACCGAAGAGTTGGAGTTCACTCAGCGCATCGACTTCCCCGCCAAAGCCGAGAACATCGCACTGGCAGAACGGCTGATCGATGAAGCCTGTGCGAAGCACAATGTGCATGAGAGCCGTTATGGCAATATCCTTATTGCCCTCACCGAGGCCGTGAACAACGCCATCCACCACGGGAACGGGTTGGATCCGAGCAAGACCGTATCGCTGGGCTACGAAGTGAAGGGCGATCGTATCGTGTTCATCGTTCAGGACCAAGGCCCTGGTTTCGACCATGGCCACCTCCCCGACCCCACCGATCCCCAGAATATCGAAAAGCCGCACGGCCGCGGTGTCTTCCTGATGCGTGCGCTCGCGGACAGTGTGGAGTTCTCCGATAATGGAGCAACGGTGACCATGGAGTTCAGCCTCCAGCCGGTCAAGGAATAACCCACCCATGGAGCGCATCGCGTTCAAGGCCGAGGGGGTCCCCAACGCCTTCCGTGAGCGAGCAGAAATGCGGCGATGGCTACTCCGCGTTGCGCGAGACCACGGTCACAGCATCAATGAGTTGAACTATGTCCTGTTAAGCGATAACGCGCTCCTGGAATACAACCGCAGGTACTTGGCCCATGATGAATACACGGACGTCATCACGTTCGATGGACAGAACGGCCTCGGCGTGAGCGGTGATGTGCTCATGAGCTATGACCGGATCCGGGAGAACGCGAGGACCTATGGCGTGACCGCCCAGCAGGAATTGCGCCGTGTGATGGTACATGGTCTCCTTCACCTCCTCGGACATCGCGATACGTCCAAGGAGTTGCGCAAGGCCATGCGAGCGCTCGAGGATAAATTCCTCGCGCGCATAAAGTAACCCCCTCTTTCAAGGGTCGAGAAAATGCGGCCGCGGTTCTACTTGAGTCCGCTCAGCATCGCGAGCACGCGCTCGTTCAATGCTTCAGCCTTGGCTTTCGTCCCCTTCCATTCCTCCGGGGAAGAACTATTCACCGCGGTCAGTGAGGCTTCCAATTCGGTTTTGGCGGTAACCAGTTCGCCCCTTGTCTGCTGAAGTCCCTCGGAAGCCTCCGGCGTTGCGACGGAGATCCGCTTCTCGACGGACATTAGTTGCTGGCTCACCAGCCCGAGCGAGTCCTTCAATTTGCCAGACATCGCGCGGATCTCGGTTTTGGTCTCATCCTGCGTGGGTGACGTGGCCTGGAGCGGGGTCGTTGTTCCCGCTTGTGCGCTGAGTTGGGTCGCGCTCAATAAGAAGGTTGTGGCGAAAAGGATGTTTCTCATGAGTAGGGATGTGTTGGATGCGATTCGATTTTCGGGGACAAAGTTCTGCGCTATTGGTCATATTTCACGAATACCCCCTCGATGGTTCCGGCGATGCTCGTTCCAATGACGCCTCTCGGTGACCGTTCGTTGTGTCAGGGGTCGCCCCCTCCCCTACTTGTGATCGATCCCCTTCCATTACTTTGCGCGAACAAACACAAAGAACATGCTCGCCACCTTCCGCCACCTGGCTCTGCTGTCGTTACTAGCCCTCGCCTTGCCCGCGATGGCACAAGATGTTACCAAAGAGAAAAAGGCGCACCAGAAAATGTACATGGACTACTTGGAGGAAGAGGGTTATAAGCCCGAGCTCGATAGCGATGGTGACGTGCAGTTCAAGTCCGAAGGCAAGACATACTTCATCAATGTACTTGAAGATGACCCAACCTACTTTCGGGTGGTTCTCGCCAACATCTGGCCCATCGAAAGCGAGGAGGAGCGCTTGCAGGTTTTAGTGGCTGTGGATTACTCCAACGCGAAAGCAAAGGTCACCAAGTCGTATTTGGTAAAGGAGAATGTGTGGGTAGGCATTGAGATCTTTCTCCCAAAGGCCGAGGACTTCACGGCTGTTTTTCCACGATGCATGTCAGCGCTTAGCAATGGCCTCACTCATTTCATTACGCGGATGCAGGAGCAACGGAACAAATAGGGATCCGCGCGATCGGTATCCCCTGAAAAGCCGCCATTGCTTTATCGGTTTTGCCATTAGACCGCCACCTGTTCCAGCGACGAAACTGCGACCCTAAAGCCCTTTGTTGATACGACCCGGTTGCCTCAGGCTTCGACAAGATCGGGTTACCTTCGCGGTACGGTCCACGCGCGCGGCCCGTATCGGATAACCGGTTGATTATGATAGGTATACGAATGGCCATTGCCGATTTTGGACCAATATGATATCATAGTTGTGGGTGGAGGCCATGCGGGCTGCGAGGCCGCTGCTGCGGCTGCCAATATGGGCTCCAGGGTGCTTCTGGTCACAATGAACTTGGGCGCTATTGGACAAATGAGTTGCAATCCTGCGATGGGAGGCATCGCCAAGGGACAGATCGTCCGAGAGATCGATGCGATGGGTGGGTATAGTGGCTTGGTGAGTGATCGCAGCATGGTCCAGTTTCGTATGCTGAATCGAAGCAAGGGTCCGGCTATGTGGAGTCCGCGCACGCAGAATGACCGCGACCTGTTCGCAAAGACGTGGCGTGAGAAATTAGAGGGGATCCCCAATGTCCATTTTCTACAAGACAATGTCGTTGGCCTTGTGACAGGTGTTGACCACTTGGGCGTTCGGGTGGTCAGCGGCGTCAAGACAAGCTTGGGAACCACCATTCCCTGCCGCGCTGTAGTGCTCACTAGCGGCACTTTCATGAACGGCGTGATGCACATTGGGGAGAAACAGTTCGGTGGTGGCAGGGTTGGCGAACAGGCTAGTCACGGCATTACCGAGCAGCTGGTTGAGTTGGGCTTCGAAGCAGGACGCATGAAAACGGGCACACCCCCACGTGTTGATGGGCGCAGCATTGACTATCGCGTTTTGGAGGAGCAACAAGGCGATGTACATCCGAGTAAGTTCAGCTTCGTCCCGGGTTCAGAAGCGCCACACAAACAATTGAGCTGCTGGATCACCTATACCAACCCGCAAGTGCATGATACACTGCGCAGCGGCTTCGATAAAAGCCCCTTGTTCAACGGTCGTATTCTGGGGCGCGGTCCACGATACTGTCCCAGCATCGAGGATAAGATCGATCGTTTCTCAGACAAAGACCGACACCAGATCTTCGTTGAGCCCGAGGGCTGGAATACCGTTGAAACTTATATCAACGGGTTCAGCACCAGCCTATCAGAGGACGTTCAGGTGAGGGCGTTGCGCCAAATGCAGGGTTTTGGTAATGCGCGGATGCTGCGTCCGGGCTACGCGGTGGAGTACGACTACTTCCCCCCTACTCAACTTCGACGAACGCTCGAGACAAAGCTTGTAGGTGGGCTCTATTTCGCCGGCCAGATCAATGGCACAACCGGATACGAAGAGGCCGCGTGCCAAGGTCTCATGGCTGGTGTGAACGCACATTTAAAGCTCGGCGAAAAAGAGCCGCTCATCCTGGGGCGGGAAGAGGCCTACATCGGCGTTCTCATAGATGACCTGACGACCAAAGGCACGGAAGAGCCCTATCGTATGTTCACCAGCCGAGCAGAGTATCGGATCTTGCTTCGGCAGGATAACGCGGATTTGCGGCTCACACACCGCTCGCACACAGTCGGTCTCGCCGGCAGGGATCGCATGGACCGGGTTGAGAACAAGCTTCGACAAACCCGGGACCTGACGAACGTTCTGCGAAATGAGAGCGTGTCTCCGGAAATGGCAAATCCGATACTCGTTCCACGTGGAACGGATGAGCTAAAACAGAAAGTCAAACTCCGCAGCCTACTCCTCCGACCCCAGATCACATTCGCCGATTTGGAGTCCATTTCAAATGTCTTACGCGAGGCCGCGGACGGATCGGATGATCTGCGTGCGGAGGTCATCGAACAGGTTGAGGTCAATGCTAAATATGATGGGTATCTTGAGAAGGAGCGCGCTACGGCCGAAAAACTTGTACGACTGGAGGGTGTCACCTTGGAATCCGACTTGGAGTATGCGCTCATGACTTCGCTCTCCATTGAGGCGCGCCAAAAGCTTGATCACGTTCGTCCAGGAACGTTAGGCCAGGCATCTAGGATAAGCGGCGTCTCACCCGCCGACCTCAATGTTCTGATGGTCTACCTTGGTCGCTGATCGTTCCACGTGGAACCGCACCGCACCGAAACTCTTCAGCGCTGCCCCATATGCGGGAGTGAGGCTCTGGTCCCCGCTTTGCAGGTAAGGGACCATACTTGCAGCCTCCGCCTCTTCCAGTTCACAGACTGCTTGGATTGTTCCTTCCGCTTTACCAATCCGCGACCAACCCTAGATGCTATTGGCAACTTCTACCTCTCGAACAATTATATCTCTCACGGCCATTCGGAAGGTGGTATACTGGAAAGGGTATACCGCTTCGTGAGACAAAGGGCCATCCGCCGAAAACACCGGATGATCGCCAAGTACAAACCTTCTGGGCATATCCTGGATTTTGGTTGCGGCACGGGAGATTTTCTTGGCTATTTGCGGAGCCGGGGATACCAGGTTGTCGGAGTTGAGCCCAGCATCCGTGCGCGAGAACTGGCGGTCCAAAACCACTCCTTGGTGGTTGTTCCATTCATAAATGCCCTTCCTGCCCTTGAACAGTTCCATGTGACCACCATGTGGCACGTGCTTGAACATGTACACGATGTGCGAGAAACCTTACGCAAGGTCTACGCACGCATGGCTCTTGGTGCGCTGCTAGTGGTCGCGGTTCCGGATCGGGAAAGCTGGGATGCCGAGTTCTATGGTGCGGATTGGGCGGCTTACGACGCGCCCAGGCACCTTTCACATTTCCGGCGGAAGGATATGTGCCAACTACTTGCGGACCAGGGTTTCGAACTCCTGAACATTCGGGGGATGTGGTTTGATGCGCCTTACGTTAGCATTCTGAGTGAACGCCAACGTGGGACGGGCAGGTGGCTGTCACTGTTCAAGGGTGCCCTGATCGGTTGCTTTTCCAACTTGATCGCCCTCGTCAGCACCAAGCCCACGTCAAGCTCCCTCTATTTGGCTAGAAAAAAGCGATAAGCCGGAGACGGGGCCTTCCTTTCGTTCTGCCGCGCCGCGCACTCCTGTAGACTACTCGGTTCCAGAGATCTGAACATCGCCTCGGAAAAACGAAATGGCGATGTCACCAGTAATACTTCGTTAGGTCCTGATCGACAGGTTCTTAGGTCGATTGGGGCGAAAGTCTTGGGGTCTCTATTGGTCCAGCCCTGGGACGCCGTTTCAGCTCCGAACGCCTGTTAGCTTTGCATCCCTTTTATACCGCCCTTGCTCAATGGCAACCCTAACCTCTTCTTCCCGCATCGCCGATCTACTTGCAAGCTGGAAGATCGAGGCGGAGTGTTCTGGGGTTTCAACAGGTTGTGACTGGAGCCGCGGTGAGGGAGAGACGATCGCGTCGTACTCTCCAGTTGATGGGGCCTTGATCGCCTCGGTCCGGGGTGCGTCCAGAATCGAGTATGAAGCGGCCATCGCCTCAGCACAAAAGGGTTTCGAGGCGTGGCGCGCCTGGCCCGCGCCCAAGCGTGGCGAAGTGGTGCGCCAGATCGGAGATGAATTGCGCAAGCACAAAGCCTCGCTTGGAAAACTGGTGAGCTATGAGATGGGGAAGAGCTACCAGGAGGGCCTGGGCGAGGTGCAGGAAATGATCGACATATGCGATTTCGCGGTGGGGCTTTCGCGCCAATTGCACGGCTTCACCATGCACAGCGAGCGACCGGAACATCGCATGTACGAGCAGTGGCATCCACTGGGTATCGTGGGCGTCATTACCGCATTCAATTTTCCAGTCGCCGTATGGAGCTGGAACACCGCCCTGGCCTGGGTATGCGGTGATGTCTGCGTATGGAAACCAAGCGAAAAGACACCGCTTTGTAGTGTGGTATGCCAGCGTATTATCGCGGAGGTGTTCAAGCGCAATAACGTGCCCGAGGGCGTGAGCGTGATCATCAATGGCGGACGTGAGGTAGGGGAGTGGCTCGCGAGCGACACGCGCATTCCGCTTGTGAGCGCCACAGGCAGCACGCGCATGGGCAAGGCTGTCGGGGCCGCTCTGGGCCAGCGCTTGGGCCGGGCGTTACTGGAACTCGGCGGCAATAACGCCATCATCGTTTCGGATAAGGCGGATCTCGACATCGCCCTTCGTGCGGCGTTGTTCGGTGCGGTGGGAACCGCCGGGCAGCGATGCACTACCACGCGCCGTTTGATCGTTCACGAAAGCGTGTATGCAACCATGGAAGACAAGCTCACGAAGGCCTATGCACAACTGCGCATAGGTGATCCGCTCGATGAAAAGAACCATGTAGGTCCCTTGATCGACCCTGCCGCCGTGGCTCTTTACAAGAGGGCACTTGTGGCGGCTGGAGAACAGGGTGGGAAATCGCTGGTGGAGGGCGGGGTGCTCAGCGGCAACGGATATGAGAGCGGCTGCTATGTGAGGCCGGCGGTTGTGGAGGCGACGCCCGATATGGCCATCGTTCAAGAAGAGACTTTCGCGCCCATCCTTTACCTATTGAAGTACCGCGGAGATGTTAGCAACGCCTTCGCCATACAGAACGGCGTGAAGCAGGGTCTCAGCAGCAGCATCATGACCACCGATATGCGCGAGGCGGAGCGATTCCTGAGCGTGGCCGGCAGCGATTGCGGCATCGCTAATGTGAACATCGGCACTAGCGGTGCGGAGATCGGTGGCGCGTTCGGCGGGGAGAAGGAGACCGGCGGCGGACGCGAGAGCGGCAGCGATGCATGGAAAGCCTACATGCGCCGACAGACCAATACGATCAACTACGGCGCCTCCTTGCCATTGGCACAGGGGATCAAGTTCGACGTGTGAGCGGCAAGCTCCCAAGTGTCCTTGTAACCTGGCCGGAGTGAACAGGTGAGGGGTCTATCTTCGCCGCCCGCATGCAGCCCCGTACGCACTTCCTAGTTCCTCTCTTCGTTGTCCTTCTTTCGTCCTGTTCGGCACCAAAGCGGCCGGCCGCGGAGCCACGCACCGGGATCTGGCGCATGGAACTCGACCTGAACGGCGTGGTCCTTCCTTTCCTTTTTGACCTTTCGCGCAGCGACAGCGGGAATTGGGCAATGCATGTGCATAATGGTGAAGAGGACATCGCTGTGCGCGATGTCGTTCTGCACCACGATACGCTATCGGTCCGGATGCCGCTTTTCGATTCTGAGTTCCGCGGGATCGTCCAGAACGACAGTACGGTCGCGGGGTACTGGCACAACTATCTAAAGGGGCCGGAGTATAGGATCCCGTTCACGGCGCATGCAGGCGTGCGCGCGCGCTTCCCCGGCGGCGGCAATGATCGGACGAGTGTGGCGGGGACTTGGGAGGCGCACTTCGATCTCGGTTCACCAGACGCGTACAACGCGATCGGCATCTTCGAACAGCACGAACAAGGTCGAACAACGGGCACGTTCGTTACCGAAACCGGCGATTACCGCTACCTCGAAGGTGTCGTGCACAACGATTCGCTCGAACTTTCGTGCTTCGACGGTTCCCATGCCTTCCTGTTCGCCGCTGCAATTCATGGAGACAGTTTGACGGGGCGGTTTTGGAGCGGCACCCATTGGCAAGAGCCTTGGGTCGCTGTTCGAAACGCCAACTATCAGCTTCGAAACGCAGACTCACTCACCTTTCTCCGCGAGGGATATGACATGGTCGATTTCAGTTTCCCCGATCTCGCCGGGAACATGGTCTCCCCGGGCAACGACCGGTTCAAGGGGCGCCTCTTGATGATCCAGGTGATGGGTAGCTGGTGCCCGAACTGCGTGGATGAGGCCCGGCTGCTGAATGAGATGTACGCCAAGTACAATGATCGCGGTCTCGAGGTGGTCGCCGTCGCATTCGAAAAGCACGATGATCCGACGCGGGCTATATCGGCGCTTGAGCATTTCCGTGACGCGCTCGGGGTGAAATTCCCGCTACTGTACGGAGGCCTTGCCTCCAAGGAGGTCGCTGCGGAAAAACTTCCGTTCCTCGATCATGTCATGAGTTATCCTACATGTGTTTTCGTTGACCGCAACGGTACGGTCCGTCGCATACGTACCGGGTTCTATGGTCCCGGTACGGGCGAACACTACGCGAACTACAAGCGCAATCTCGAATCCTTCATCGAGAAACTCCTGGCCGAAGAGGTCATCGCCCAAGCCACTCAGCGCTAGGCCTACTTCACGGGTTTGTCCACCACGATCCTGGCCTCGCGATTGGCGAGCAGCCATGCTGTGTGGAACACCAACAGTGTTCGTTGCTGCAGCAGGTCGAACCGGATCTTCTCCACATCGTCACCGGGCTGGTGATAATCCTCGTGGACACCGCTGAAGTAGAAAATACTGGGAACACCCTTGCGGGCGAAGTTGTAGTGGTCGCTCCGATAGTAGAACCGGTTCGGATCATTCTCCGCATTGAAGGTATAATCCAGCTCCAAGTGGGAAAACGTACGGTTCGCCTCTTCGTTCACCGCATGCAACTCACTGCTCAGGCGATCACTGCCGATGATATAGACATAGGGCGCGCTCGTTGCGTGTGTGCTGTCCAGGCGCCCGATCATATCGATGTTCAGGTCGGCTACGGTATTCTCCAGGGGGAACACCGGGTTATCACTGTAGTAGCGCGAGCCCAATAGTCCTTTCTCTTCACCGCTCACGGGCATCACGAGCACACTACGTCGCGGACCGTGGCCCTCTGCCTTTGCTTTGGCGAACGCCTCGGCGATCTCCAGTAGCGCGACCGTTCCCGAACCATCATCATCCGCCCCGTTGTACACCACGCCGTTCTCCACACCGATATGATCGTAGTGCGCGGTGATCACCACAAGCTCGTTCTTCTTATCCGAGCCTTCGATATAACCGAGCACATTTTCACTGTTCGATCGACTTTCTTGAGGGCGCTTTCGCAGCGTGAACGCGACCGGCAGCTTACGGCCCGCTTTCTTCCGCGCCAGTTTCGAGAGCGTATTCTTGCCCAGCAGGAGCTCCAATTCCCGGGCATCAATAAGAATGATCTGCGGGCCTGCGGGTTTCGTGGCTGTCGTTCCGCTGTCAGCGAGACGCATTCGTGAGCCACCAGCGTAATGGCCCGCTTGTTCCACCAAGGCGGGCATATCCCGGATCGCCACAAGAACCACTTCGGCGCCCGCCTTACCTGCTACCTCGGCGAGAGGACGCAAGGCGCTTACCTGCGCCATGGGTTCGCGCAACGGGGGGACAACAAGCAACACCCGCCCTGCCGTTCCTTTCATTCGGCCCATGTCGCTTCCATCTCCAGCGAAGATCATCTCGTTCACCTCCCTGTCGGAAGGAAGGCCTTCATTGAAATAGAGCAGCTCCTTCAAAAAGGTAAGCGTTCCGCTCGCCGACTCGATGCTGATGCTTCCGCTGCGCTCCTCGAGCAAAGCGAACGTCTGGAAATACCCTTCGACAACAGCATCCGGGGCGGGTGCGGGAACCTCCGGTATTCCGATCGACTGGAATCGCTTCTTGATGTAGGCGGCAGCCATCTTCTGGCCCTCCTTGCCCGTATCCCTGCCCATGTAGGCATCGCTCGCCAGGATGGTGAGGTGCTCACGCAACTCTTCCTGCGTAATGGTACCCGCGTACCGAAGGGCAAACTCGTCCACCTGAGCTGCACCAAGCAGGGAGTAGCATACGAGTGGGGCCACCAGGACCCGGTTCAAATTGATCATGTTGGTGGGGGTCAGGCCTGCAACTCGATCTTTTCGACACGTCGTTGATGGCGACCACCTTCAAACCGCGCTGCAATAAAGGCATCCACTATCGCGGTGGCTTCTGTCTCGGTGACAAACCGTGCCGGCAGCGCCAGCACGTTGGCGTCGTTGTGCTGGCGGGCAAGGGCCGCCACTTCTGGTTTCCATGCCAGTGCTGACCGTACGCCCTTGTGCTTGTTCGCACTGATGTTCACTCCGTTCCCGCTACCGCAGATCACGACCCCTAACTCCGCCGAGCCAGTGGACACGCCCAAGCCTACAGCATGCGCAAAATCCGGATAGTCCACGCTGTCATTGCTGTACGTCCCTACATCCACTACCTCCATCCCTTGTTGGACCAGGTGTTCCTTCAGCTTTCGCTTCAACTCTGTTCCGGCGTGGTCTCCCCCGATAACTATGCGCAATGCCATGCTCAAAGATACCTCGGTTCGTTTCTCACGCACGGATCCAACGATCGATCGTTGGATCCGCCCCTTTCCCGTTCATAACAAGGGATAACATTCTCACAGGCCCTTTGCGACACACTCCTCATAATGCAAGCCCCGCTTTGCGGCAACTTTTGTTACTGGCATCTTCCGAACCGATGGCACACACCGTTCGCCGCCTCCCTGCTACGTGTGGTTCTCACCACACCATAGACGAACAGACTATGAACGATCGTTGATACTGAAGTGTAAACCGCCGCATTCGCTGAGCGTTCCCGTTCCTCGTTCGTGGGCCAGATCGTTCATAAGAGGTGAGCTACTTTTGATATCCCATCTGTGCAAGGACATGCCTCTATTTTCATCAACAGGATCAACCGCTCATATCATATCATCATCTCTTATTTATAAGAAGATAGAATAGAATGCGGTGTTCATTCGTGCTTGTCGTCTTGTTGCGCGTCTCGCTTTGTGCGGGTCAGGGAGAGGATGGTTTCAAGCGCTACCTTTTCCCCAATGGAGAAGTGAGCAGTGAGGGTTACTTGGTCGATGGAAAGCCGGAAGGGTATTGGAAGACCTACTATGAGAACGGATCATTGCGGTCGGAGGGGAACCGCTCACGTTTTCTCCTGGATAGTTTATGGAAGTTCTACGCGCCCAACGGAGCCCTTCAAAGCGAGATCAACTACGCGGCTGACCGGAAGCATGGGCCATCGAGAACGTTCGATACCACGGGGGTTATCATCCGTGAAGAAAATTACCTGGAAGACCTTCGGGAAGGAGTAGCGAAATACTTCCATCCGAACGGGCAACTCCAGAAAGAAGTACCCTTTATGGCCGGGCAGGAAGAGGGCAGGGGATATGAGTATGCTGAAGATGGCCGCTTGGTGGCACTGTTACAATACGGCGCGGGCATGCTGCGCAAGCGGGAGGAGATCAACCGGATCGACCGATCGGGGTTGAAGCAGGGCCCATGGAAGGAGTTCCATCCGGGCGGAAAAGTGAAGTGGGAGGGAAGTTTCGTGGACGATCGCAGGCAGGGGATCTTCAAGGAATACGATACACTCGGGAACCTGAAGGACCTAGTGAAGTACGATGCGGGAGTGGTGGATACCAGGGCCCAGGAGACGCTCACCGTCGATATCAAGCGCACCTTTCATCCGAACGGAAAAGTCGCCTCGCTGGGTAGTTACTCGAAAAGCGGCAGGCGCGAGGGCTTGTTCAAAGAGTTCTCTGTTCAAGGCCAGGTAACAGGCGCGAAGATCTATATGGGCGATCAGCTCATCAGTGAAGGCCTTGTGAACGATGTGGGTGCGATGCAAGGGGCGTGGGTGGAATACTACGCCACTGGCGAGAAGCGCGCCGAAGGCACGTACAAGGACGGCCGGAAGGACGGCGACTGGACCTTCTACCACCGCAGCGGGAAGGTGGAGCAGAAGGGCAAGTACCTGAACAGTCTCGCACAGGGCCAGTGGCAGTGGTTCTATGAGAACGGCGGTCTACATCGCGAGGAGTTGTACCGCAAAGGCCGCGAGGACGGCGCCTCCGTTGAGTACGATGAGCAAGGCGCGGTGATCACCCAAGGAGAATATCTCGATGGTCAGAAGGAGGGCAAATGGACATACGAGGTCGGCGACCACAAGGAGGTGGGCGCGTACAAGGATGGTTCGAAGGAGGGACCTTGGATATTCACCTATTCCACGGGTCGGAAGTATTTCACAGGTGAATTCCTGGGCGGCGAACCCATCGGTAAACACAAGTGGTACTGGCCTAATGGCGAGCTCAAGATCGAGGGTCGATACACCGCGGGCATGGAACAAGGCGACTTCACCCACTACTCCGAACAAGGCGACCCAACCCTGGTCATCAAGTACCGGGATGGCGTGGAGATGCGGATCGATGGTGAGAAGGTGCCGCCACCCCACGAAGCTGGCGCAGAACAGCAGTGATCACGCCCTCCCCGTCGGCATTTAGAGGAGTAAGTTAGGCCCATGGAAGTCACCGTTGGAGCGGAGTTGGCACAGGCTTACGTCGATCTGAAACGCAAATACGATGACCTGGTCAGCCGCAATCTGGCTGGCATCTACCGCACTACCGTCGATGGCCGCTTTCTGGAATGCAACGACGCGCTGGCCCACCTGCTTGGCTATTCGGACCGTGAAGAATTGATGCGCCTTAGCGCCCTCGATCTGTATCACAGCCCAGAGGAGCGCAATGCGTTCATTGAGGCCCTTACGCAGAACCGCAAGCTTATCAACTACGAGTTGCCGCTGAAGCACCGCAGCGGCCGGCCGGTGCATGTGCTTGAGAATGTTTACCTGGACGAACAGGAAGGGCGCCCAACCACCATCCTGGGCATACTGATCGATGTCACTTCGTATCGGCAGACCGAGCTCGAACAGCGATCGCTGATGTCCAGTTATCGCAGCCTTGTCGAACACATTCGCGACGGATTGTTGGTTGTTCACCAAGGCCGGGTCCGGTATGCGAATCCTTCTGCCGATCAACTCGCGGGACAAGCGTTGTCCGGCCTGGAAGTAACGCGCATTTTCCATCCGGACGAAGTAACAACCGGGAGGGAACTGATCGAACGAGCGACGAGCGGGGAGGTCATCACACCCACGATCTTTCGATTGGGTGAGGGGCTGGGCCGCGAACTGCTGCTCTTCATGGCGGCGACGCGTTATGAGGGGGAGCCCGCCGTTCAGATCACATTGCGAGATCAGACCGAACAACACGGACTGTTTAAGGAACGGGTGCGCCTGCAAATGGCCGAAGAAGTGAACCAAGTCCTTCGCCAGGAGATCGTGGAGCATCGCCGCACACAGGACGCTCTTCGGCGCTCGAAACGGTTCTCGCAGAATTTAGTGGACAGCTCCCTGGATATGATCATGGCGGCCGACGATCAGGGCCGAATTACCGAGTACAACCCCGCAGCGAGCATCCGATTCGGATACGAACCAGAGGAAGTACTGGGGAAGAACACGTTCATGCTATACGCCGACCCCGACGAGTACAAAAGGATCCAGGCCGAGTTGGATCAACACGGGGCGTTCGCAGGAGAAGTGCGCAACGTGGACAAGGATGGGCAGGTGTTCAATACGTTCCTGGCCGCGTCCCGGCTCTACGACGAGGATGGCCACCAGATCGGCGCAATGGGCGTATCGCGTGACATCACCAAGCTCAAGCGCGATGAGGAAGCACTCAGGACGAGCGAGGAACGCTACAGGGACCTCTTCGAGAACGCCACGGACCTGATCCAAAGCGTTGACACCGAAGGCCGCTTTGAATATGTGAACGCCGCATGGCGCAATTCATTGGGCTATTCAGAACAGGAGATCGCCACACTCACGGTCTGGGATGTCGTTCATCCAGCCCACCGCGCGGATTGTCGTGATGTGCTTGACCGCGTGATGCGGGGTGAGCAGCCCGGCCAGATCAGCACCGTCTTCGTTACCAAGGACGGGCGTGCCATCACAGTGGAGGGTACTACGAACCTGCGAAGCGTCGCTGGAAAGCCCGTCGCCACCCGCAGTATTTTCCGTGATATTTCAGGCATGCTCGCCGCACGGCAACGGGTGCAGGAGCATGAGGCGAAACTCCGCGCCCTGTTCGAGAGCAGCGAACACATGTTCTGGACCGCGGACCGCGACCTGAAACTCACCTCCTTCAACCGGGGCTACGGCGACATGATCGAACGCCTATACGGTTCACGACCAGAATTGAACGCAGAGCCCGGACGGCCACGGAAGCGGTACGCCAGCGAAGAGTACCACACGTTCTGGGAAAGTCGCTACGCCGAAGCGTTCGCCGGGCGCCCGCTACGATTCGAGACCGACCTGCTCGACAAGAACGGCGAGCGGGTGAGCAACGAGATATTCCTCAGCCCGGTCTTTGGTTCGGATGGTGCAGTAACGGAAGTGTTCGGCATTGGCCACGAGATCACCGAACAAAAGGTGGCCGAGGACTTGGTGCGCGAGCAAGCGGCCCGCCTCCAGGCGATCTTCGACAGTTCGGCGAACATGATGATCTGGACGCTGGACAATGAGCGCCGCATCACCTCCTGCAACGACCACTTCACGCGGTCGATCGCACATGAGCATGGCGTACATTTCTCCGTAGGCGATGCGTTCGTTGACGCCATGGCGGCACGCGTTCCACCGGCCCGTGTAAAGACCCTGCTTTCTTTTTATGATGCGGCGTTCAAAGGCAAACCCCAACAGTTCGAGGTACAGTTGATCAATAAGCACGGCCAGCCGGTGTGGGTCGAGAATTTCCTGAGTCCGATCATCGTCGGCGGCCGAGTACAAGAGGTTTCCTGCCTGGCTCATGGCATTACCGACCGCAAGCAGGCGCAGATCGAGTTGCTGCAAAGCCTCAATGAGAAAGAGGTCTTGCTCAAGGAGGTGCATCACCGGGTGAAGAACAACCTGCAGGTCGTGAGCAGCATTCTGAGCCTTCAGACCGGACACGTTGGGGGCGACCAACGCATTCTGGAACTGCTGCGCGTAAGCCGCGACCGTATCCGGAGCATGTCGTTCATCCACGAAAGCCTGTACCAGACACGCGACTTGAGTTCCATCGATCTGGGCAACTATGTGGATGGCTTGAGCCGCAACCTGATGATGAGCTACAGCTTGAATGGAAA
>Ga0105046_10003331_pt1 | contig 25493 bp, 17 predicted proteins | sample MAT03_FD_78385 | JGI IMG/M metagenome (GOLD analysis project Ga0105046, IMG submission 78385) | Freshwater microbial communities from Lake Fryxell liftoff mats and glacier meltwater in Antarctica - MAT-03 (megahit assembly) | ecosystem: Environmental > Aquatic > Freshwater > Ice > Liftoff...
CGAGACTCGATTGTAGAACTCCCATTTCTCGATCGGCTCTAGCGCTACATTGATATCGGCTTTGCGAATGGCTTCGCGATAGTCTGCCCAAACGGGCGGGTCACCATCCAACGCATAGGGGCCACTTGTCTCCGTCATCATCGTTTGAATCGCTTCGACGGAAATCGCAGAGAGGATGGCTTCGAGAACTTGATTGCAAGTGACTAGTCCGGGCATCAAATTTAGGGATACGAGTTCGCTTCTGGGCCCCCGCTTGCTGGAGGCTGGGTAGTTTCCGTCGGCGATCAGGATGGTTGCGTGGTGCCCCGCCTCGGCTAAGATTCGCGAAATGGCAGGATGGATCAATTGGCTGCGAAGCATTTGGGTTTTCGGGTTTGAGGAGTTAGTGTTCGTTGCAATTGTACCGGCATTTCTAGCTGTTGCATAGATTTTTGCATTGGTTGGGAGTGCGGAGTACAGTTCGTATCTCCATGACGAGGAACCACTGCTATTCGTTAGGACCGGAAAAGTTCCCAAAAAGATACGGCCAAAAACGCCAGGGACTTCACTGTACAGATCCACTTGAAATAGTGTGTTTGCAGTACTTTCCAACACGCCAGAAATCTGCACACGACTGCTTGAGTTGGCCACGAAGTCGATGGTTGGATAATTCTGAAGTTGGTTAGGTCCAGAATCTTGATCGTTAGCATCATTGGGCGTTGGTCCGTCCCCGCTAAGGTCTATCTCGATCGTCGAATGATTCGCAATTGCATTCCGCGCAAAAGAATTGCCAGTTGAGAGCATGTGGGTCACTTGGATTCCGACTGGTCCGTTCCCGATAATGCTGTTTGATGCTTCGGCGGTTCCGTCGCCGATCCTGTTGTTGCTCGCTTCGAGGATGCGGATGCCACCTTCGGAATTTCCAAGGGAGTGGAGGCCATCACCTACCGGGCCTATCCAGTTGCCGACTATGGAATTCGCGTTCGCGTTTGTTTTGATGTCGACTCCCCATCCGATATTGCCACTAACGACATTGCGTCCCGCCGGCGTCGATCCGCCGATGATATTCCTAGATGCTTGATCGTAAAGCAACACACCACTTTGTCGATTTGGAATTGGTACCAACCCAGCGGCATCGGTACCGATGTAGTTTCCAGAAACTTAATTGTTGTCGGATTGAAAGCCGCCGATCGAAACGCCTTGAAGTTTATTTCCTGAAATGATATTTCGTTCGATTTGATTGAATTGAGATCCTTGGGCGATCCAAATGCCAGAGTGGTTGTTGGCCACGGCTCGAGCGCCGTCGGCGGAAAGTCCAAGAAGATTGCCTGCAACGCGACTGCCGTCGGCGTTTGACAGCCAGATGCCGTTTTTGGTATTGCCCGATATGACGTTGCCTTCAAGAAGATCGGATTTCCCATCGCCGTCTGTGCCAATCAGAGTGCGGAAGCCACCCGTTACAAGTAAACCATCCAGGGCATTGGGAACCGCTGTCAGTCCGTCTGGCGCGATGCCAACAAAGTTGCTTGCGATCCGGGTGAAATTGCTTTCATAGACAGCGATTCCAAACTTGCCGTTGCCGCTGACCACGTTCTTAGCGGCCTCAGGTAACAATGTTGTCAGTCCTGAACCGATTACCGTCTTCCATGATGCTCCATCCACCAGGATGCCTTCGTTCCCATTGGGAAGTTTTCCAATCCCGTCGACGCCAATCCCAATCCAATTTCCGGCGATTTGACTTTCTGAGCCGCTGAAAACGCGGATACCCGATTTGACGTTCCCCGCGATCACGTTGCGTTCGCTGACATCGTGGATGAACCAGCTAAAACCAATCCCACGAGCAGATTGGGAACTGCAGAGAGCCCATTGGCGTCGGTTCCGATGCGATTGCCTTGGATCCAATTGGAATGAGACAAACTCCCCCAAATGCGAACGCCATCCCAACCATTTCCAGAAGTTAGATTTCCAACTCCGGGACCACCAATTCGATTGTTGTCTGAGTCTAGGACCTGTATCCCAGATAGCCCGTTCCCTTTGGCGATTTGACCAGACAAATCCGTGCCAACATAATTCGACTCAATGCGATTCTGACCGGGTCCCTGAATATGGATGCCGAATCCTGGAAACTGATTGATGACCAAGCCCCGTACTTCGCTGAGTCCGGCTTTTAAGAACAGACCGTACTCCCCGTTTGAAAGCTGTTTTCCGCTTAGTTCGACAATAGGAGTTCCGGCATATCCCGGCTGTGTCGTTGCATCGATGGTGACAGGATCAGTGATAGGAGGTAGGCTAGACTTCGCTTCAATCGACTTCGATATACTTGCGATTGAAAATGCAATCGTATCACGCGCCGGCGAAGCGTTGGAATCCAAGATTGCTTGTCGCAGTGAACCTGTCCCTGAATCTGCCGTGTTGGAAACAACGTACGTGGCTAATAGTCGTCGTTCCTCGAGAGTCTCAAATCGCAAGCGACGTCGATTTCGGAGCGTTTTCTTTATCATGTAGCGAATTCTCAAACCGCACTATAGCTTAATCGTGTGAAAAATGACACTTCTCGATGATCGCCGCCAAAATCCCAATTAACCACCCTCCCCGAGGGAGCAACGCTGTGAAGCATTTTCAAGCCGTGTCAACTCTGCAAGGTCACTCTCGGCAAGAGTGACCTAAGGTAGGTCGCACCTGATTCATTCTTCCGGTCGCCTAAGAATAGAGTTTAATTCTAAATGAGATACGAACAAGCATACGGCCTGGATCGACGTGAAGGTTGGTTACCATTCCCCTTTACGATCGAACTTCTTTTGGGCTGCTTGCCGGAATTTAAAGCCTGCGTTAGTCATTTCATCCAGATCGCGAAGCGCACCATCGGTGATGGTCGGCGTATTCCATCGTTTGAGTTTGAGCAAATCAGAATGAGGAACTGCCGTGAGTTTAGTTCCATTGAAACGAGGGGAGATTCGCAAGCGTCCGACTATGCTAAGCTATACCCGCTCTTTTCCCTGTTCCGAATTCCTCCCGGCAGAGATCCTAACTCGATGGCTTCCTCCCGATTCCAGGTTGTTATTTCCGACTTCATTGCCGATTCACTGAAAACAGAGCAACAAATTATAGGGGATATCGCCGATGTGACAGCATTGGACGCCCATAGTGAAAGAGAACTGATGGGCCGAATTGAACAGGCCGATGCGATCATGTTGCGGACATGCGAATCAAAGGCTCCCAAGCCTGTCGCAATGTGTTGCTTGGAATACCACTGAGAAACATCGTCAACGGACGTGTGGTAGGGAGGTCTCACGACCTCTGCTACGGTCCATCGCGCCAAATGGCTCGTGTTTTGTAAATTCTCTAGCCTAAAACAGCAAAGCGCAACTTTCCATGCAAGCGTCAGGAACACGAGTCAAGCGTCCATTGGGTCGACTGGAGGTGTTGGCGTTTGCCTGCACGCTTTCGATGATTACGTACTTGGACCGCGTTTGCTTTGGTGCAGCAGTACCGTTCCTCATCCGAGACCTGGGGCTAAAGGACATAAGCGATCTCAAATGGGCTTTCACGGCGTTTTCCATTGCCTATGCAACTTTTGAAGTTCCGAGCGGTTGGTTGGGAGACGCATTTGGTCCTCGACGAACCCTGCTACGTATTGTGATTGGCTGGTCCATCTTTACGGCATTGACGGGCATGGTTGGACTGAAAATCGGCGCATTTACCTTTGGTGGACTTGGTCTGTTGTGCCTCGTTCGGTTCCTGTTTGGAATAGGCGAAGCAGGCGCTTATCCAAATTTGGCTCGCGTCGTTGCCAACTGGTTTCCATACGAGGAACGCGGGCGCGCGAAAGGTTGGATCTGGATGTCTGGCCGATTCATGGGTGGAATAACACCATTGATTTGGACGCTTTTGGTGGTTGGGTCTACGTACACGACACCACTCCTTTCGTGGCGAGGTGCGTTCGTGCTTTTTGGTTGCATTGGTCTGGTGTGGTGTTTTGCATTTGCAAGACGTTTTAAGGACCACCCGGCGGATGCGACTTCGCATCCAGTTCCCCTTGCTACCAAGGAAGTCCATGCGCTTCCATGGAAACTACTTTTTGCGAACCGAAGCACATGGTTGCTTGGACTGATGTATGCCTGCGCGAGCTTCTCTTGGTACTTCAACATCACCTACTTCCCGTCGTACTTAGAAACGCGACATGGTCTCGACGCCAACAGCATCAGCGGTTCGATCTTAAAAGGTGGTCCATTGCTACTCGGTGGATTCGGATGCCTTCTGGGCGGTTATTGGACAGACTTTTTGACGCGGCGGTTTCGCAGTCGTCGCTGGGCTCGACGCATGCCTGCGATGATTGGACATGGACTTTGTGGTTGTTGTTACTTCGCCGCGATCTACGCGAATTCACCTTGGACAGCAGCTTTGGCGATTTCGCTAGCGGCGTTCTCCAACGATTTGATGATGGGTGCGGCTTGGGCAACCTGCCAAGATATCGGTCAGCGACATACAGCGGTGGTGGCCGGTTGGATGAATATGCTCGGTAACCTTGGAGGAGCAATCTCTGGCTGGACGATTGGTACGATTCTTGAAGTGTTCATTGCACGTCGGGCTGCGGCGGATCAAGTGGATGTGGGGTCCATTACCAAAATCGCCAAACAAGCGGCATTGACGCAGGGCTATGACGTTACGTTAATCGCGTTTATTATCGTATCTTTTATTGCGGTGCTGGCGTGGTTGCCAATCGACGCGGAACAGCCGCTTGAACCGTAGGCGACGTCGCTCTGCGACTCGCGGTCAGCGTGGTTGGCACCTGATTGGATTATGACTTCTTGCGATTTGGACTGCATGATGCTCGATTCGAAACTGTTTCTGACAATAGCTTGTTTCCTTTCTTTTTTCGCGTTCGGTTTTATTGACAATCTGAAGGGACCCATCTTGCCGGAACTGATACGGACGGAGCATTTCAGCCTTAGCCAAGGTGGAACGCTCTTCTTTGGAGCATACATTGGCTTCATCGTGGCGACGTTGCTCACAGGTGTTATCGCCGATAGGGTCGGGAATCGCCGCGTGCTTTTGCTAGCTGGCCTATGCTTGTGTTTTGGGCTGATAGGCGTCAGTTTGGTGAACTCCTTTGCTCCTTTGATTCTGTGGATGGGCGTTGTAGGCTTGGGATTGGGCGCGATCGAAGTGGGGGCAAATGGACTAATCGTCGAACTGCATCCCGATAATCCTGGGCGTTACCTCAACTTGTTGGCAACTTTTCATAGCACGGGTTCGTTTCTGGTACCACTGTATGTGGCTTGGCTCATCAACTGGGGAGCAACATGGCAAAACATTTTTCTGTCCGTTGTGTTGTTGTCCGGCATACTGACGATTGCCTTTGTCTTTGTTCAAAATGGTAAAGAGGCGGAATCTAAGGTCAAAGCGGGCTGGAATTTGCAGGAGTTACTTCGCGTCGGTTTCGCAGGTCAGATGGGCTGGTACTATTTGCTAATCAGTTCTTATGTTGCGGTCGAATTAGGTCTTGCAGCTTGGCTCATGGAGTACTTGCAACAGGTTCGAGGCCAAACAGTAGCTCAAAGCTCGTACTATCTTTCTGGCTTTTTTGTGATGATCATGCTGGGGCGTTTCTTTGGCAGTTTCTTTGTGGAGAAACTCGGTTATCTCCGTGTAGTGGGGTTGGCATTGGTTGGTGGAGCGGTTTGTTTGATCGCTGGGTTCTTAGGGCCAACTGCGATGCTACTTGCTTTGCCCATTTCCGGCGGGTTCTTCTCAATTGTGTTCCCAACCGTGACTGCAACAGTAACAGGCATGCACAAAGAAAACGTTGGCACAGTACTGGGAATACTTTTTACCTTTGGCGGAATAGGCGGCGCTATAGGGCCATGGACGATTGGATTGGTCAGTCAGTCGCTAGGATTGAGGGCGGGCCTTTGTGTAACTATCGGTTTTTGCTTTGTTTCCATCTTTGCGCTGATGATTCTGAACGCGATGCAGAGCAAGCGCATGCGGACTTCTTCGGTTGTTTAAACCTGTTTAAACTGCGATCGTAGTCGCCACGAGTGGCTGAGGCCCACAGCCACTATCTTTCAGTTGTAGGACTCTGGGCGAAAGTCGAGCAAAGGGGCGGCTTGGGCATGCCTGCAAATCCACTGCGTGGTAAATGATTGCACCCTTCTTTGCCGTCTTGAGGATGGCAGATTCCAAATTATCGGAGGGCATTGGATTATAGAAATAGATGACATCGTATTCCTCATAGTCAGGGAAATGGATCCCGTCCTGACAGAAGATGCGATTCGCCCCGACACACTCACTCGCAATTTCTGCGTATTTCGGGTTGATTTCCAATCCGTAGGCGTCGAATCCCATCGATTGCGCAATCCAAACTTTGTTCCCTAGACCGCATCCGACATCAAGGAAGCGGCGACCTTCACCGCATCGTCGCAGAATCAACCTAAGATTTTCAATAAATTTGAGAATAGAGAAGCTAGCATTCGGATGGTAATTGAGATCGCCATCCGAAAACACTTGCCCCATCGCAAACTCAAGGGAGTAATAGAGCCGGAACAATATCGCGAGGTCCTCATGGCCAGCTTTTTTTATGCGTTCTAGATCGAGATGAACATTTCTGGCGACCTCAGAATGACGAAAGGAACGGAATTTACCCATTATATGTGGCTGGATTGGCTTCATTGGCATTAAGGGAATTTGAGGGTGAGGGTTCAGAGTGTACCCTTTCAGCCAGTCCGCCGACTCGCCCTTTTGATCGATTGGTCATCAAATCCGGCGTTTCAGGGTGGGGAAAAGGGCGTGCGGTTGCGATCTTGCTAAGCAAATGCAGCTTTTGCCGCCAAACGGATTTACCAACGGTCGGTGAAATGCCTCCGAGTTTTACTCGAGGGATATTTACCATCCATCCATCTAGAATAGATAGTCATAACCCCTAGCGTGAAGCCGGGGGCATGCAGAAAGCACTGAGTGGCAAACCATTCGGGAGTGACGTTGCATTTCCATTTTGCGGCATTCTCGCCATAAGGCGAGGGGCAGTTTGAAATCTACCTATAAACTGTGTGGCACGCTCTGAGGTACGAAGGGCGTGGTGAATCGATAGAGTCATTTGCCACACTTCCCACGCCCATCGCTAATCGCGCTAATCGCTTTGGGCGTGCCACACAGTGGCCTAGCCCGGTAGTCTTCTGTCTGCCGCTCGCCTAAACGCACGAAGTCTAACTGCTTTGTAACTTTTGCCGGCCTGTAATAATGCCGAATATTGTGCCATACTCCATGGCTAACAGAGGAGTGTCCATTTAAGCCAGCCGGCGTCGATCATTTACACTTGCGATTCTGACTTTGCGATTGTGCCTACTGATTTGAACCTTGAGTTTACTGCGTCGGTCGCCAAAACTAGTTTGGATTCTGTTCGCCATGCGATCGAGCATGCAAAACACTACCTGCCGACGCAGGGGCCGATCGCGGTTTTTATCCACCACAACACGCTCCATGCCTTAGAGCATTTGCCGTTTGATGAAGCGGTAGTCGAGGGATTGCGGATCTATGGGTCTCAACCGTATTGGCAGGAATCGCGATACCGTGAGGAAATGGCTCGCGAACGTATTCAAGGCAGGGACTTGCAAGCAGTCTTAAGTCGCGACCTCGGAGCATCGAGTTCGAAGGAAATTACCAGGGGAACATCACGATATGACCTGCGATACAATATGCTCCTTCATCCCGTTCTCACCGGCAGCGACGCCGAACTAAAGTGGCTGTTTGCTCAAAGCGACGCGCTGGATCAATTTCGGACAGGCGTCGAACCGCAATCACGACATTCCGTGCTGGAAGCAACTCGACACTGGATCATGCGAGATTTACGGCTGCATCTTGCCGAGACATCATCCGAGATCCCGGCAGCCATTCGGACAACCATCCAGCAATTTCCGATGCACAAAATCGAATCATGGAGCGATTCCCAATGGCAGCAACTGACACTTCAACTGCTTTGGCGAATTTGCCAAAACGGAGTTCCTAATACCGCACCGACGCAACATCGATCGCCACCGACCTATCGTCATCGCGATATCCTGCTGAAGTTGTCTCAGTTCGATTGCGATTCTCAAGTTCACGATCTATTGATTCGATTCACGTCGGCGTTTTTGGATCAGGGCTTTGCCGCTTGGTCAGTCCCCCAACGAGAAGAAGGATTCTATCGTTGTTTCTTGGCACTATTTGGGGAGAAGTCTCTCTGGGCTGAGAAATGGTTACAGCCATTGAGGGCGATGATCGAAACAGAACGACAAACGGTTTCGACGCCTGTCGAATCCATTGCCAACTCACTTGCCGTGTTAGGAGTGCCACCTGATACGATTGACAAATACATAAAGAAGACGATGTTGGCCTTACCTGGATGGACCGGCATGGTCGAGCAAATGTCCTGCAATGCGAGTTGGATGCAGTACCCTTCGCCCAAGGACTCGCTCGAAGAATTTCTTGCGGTTCGCTTGTTACTCGATCGACTCTCCGCGGCGAATTGCATCGAAGATCACTTGCCACATGGATCGTATGAGCTTTCGGACGTATTGGCACTCGACAATCGGGAACGGCATGATCCATTTCGTAAGACCGTGCAACAGCGTGCCTTTGATGTTTTTCAGTTGGCTCAACGCTTAGGTTGGTCGCCTCGGACACTTTACGGTTGGTCGCCAAAGGAATGGCAAAATGTTGTCGGAGAGATTGAGATATTCGACGACTTGGAACGACGACGGCTATTTCACTTGGCGTATGAGCATCGTTATCGCAGCCAGATTCTGGATTCGATTTCGGAACACTCGCAACTCCCACTCAAGGTGCCAGCCTCGGTATCCTTCCAAGTGATCACGTGTATCGACGACCGCGAAGAGTCGTTACGTCGTCACTTGGAAGAGGTCGATGCAAGCGTCGAGACCTTTGGGGCGGCTGGATTCTTCAATGTCCCGATGTACTTTCGGGGTGCGGCGGATGCACATTTTATCCCGCTTTGCCCGGTCATTATGCTTCCGAAGAACTACGTCGAAGAAGTCGGTCCACTATCGGCGAAGGAGGCTGAAATTAGGCGAGCGCAATCGCGACTGCTGATTGGCAAAGCGTCTCAAACGTTTCATATGAGCAGCCGGAGTCTATTTAGTGGAGTACTCACCGCGCTGCTAGGCTCTTTGAATGCGTTTCCGTTGGTAGCTCGTGTCTTGTTTCCGCGATTGACATCGCAGATTCGCAGGAAGTTCGGAAAGCTCGTTCGCCCAACGGTAGCAACACAATTACGGCTCGAACGAGGTGAACAATCCGAGGTAACCGACAAAGGTGCTGAGGGCTTTACGCTGGTCGAAATGGCGAACATGATCGAACGACTTACGGGCGATCTGGGGATCCAAGGCCATTTCGCACCGCTGGTGGTCGTGCTGGGCCACGGATCATCGAGTTTGAACAACCCTCATGAATCGGCTTACAACTGCGGAGCTTGCGGAGGTGGTCAGGGAGGTCCGAACGCGAGAGCGGTCGCTCAGATGGCAAACGACTCTCGTGTACGAGCCTTACTCAAGGAGCGGGGACTGGTCATTCCGGATACAACACTTTTTGTTGGAGGGTTTCATAATACTTGCGACGATTCGATCCAATACTTGGACGTCGACCGAATTCCGCCCAATCACACCGCAAAATTCTTGGCCGCTTGTGAAACCATTGAGAAAGCTCGCCGGAGAAACGCTCATGAGCGAGCTCGCCGTTTCTATTCTCTCGACTTGGGGAGCAGTGTTGAAGACGCCTTACGCCATGTTGAGAGACGCTCTGAGGATCTTGCTCAAGTTCGACCTGAATACAACCATGCAACCAATGCCGCGTGTTTTGTCGGGCGTCGTGGTCGAACACGGGGTCTTTTTATGGATCGACGATGTTTCCTAACCTCGTACGATCCAACGACCGATGACGAATCGACATCGATCTTAATGCGTATTATGCAAGCCGTGATTCCCGTCTGTGGCGGCATCTCCTTGGAATACTATTTTTCGACGGTCGACAATGTTGGCTATGGTTGCGGGACCAAGTTGCCGCATAATATCACCTCTTTGATTGGCGTTATGGAAGGTGCAGCCAGTGATTTGCGGACTGGACTTAGCCAGCAAATGGTTGAAATTCATGAGCCCGTGCGAATCCTCTTTATCGTCGAAGCAAAGCCTGAATCGATCTTGTCCATCATGGACCGGAATCCACTCATTAAGACTTATATTCGCAATCACTGGGTACAAATCGCCACGCTGGACCCCAATTCGAATCAAATTCATTTGTTTCACGGTGACCGATTTGAGCCATACGAATCAGGACCCAGGTTCTGCCGACGGTTCCTGTTTCGCTCGATTGGTATCGAGGTTGGCGTGAGCCACTTGGATTTGCCAAGGTCGACGCAATGGCGGTTGCCACGCAACGAAACGCATCGGTTGGGGTAGGCAAATGAATATTTCTCAGTGGACGCAAGTCTTCGGTTGCATTACTGTCGTTTGCCCTTGTGCACTCTTGTTGCTGATTGGGGGAAGTCTGCTCGTCGGTCGGCCGTTGAGTGAGTTGATTCTCGGTCGTTGGTTGAAAGCTTCGGTCGGTCTAAGCTTGATGGCTACGTTAGGTGTACTTGCCATCATGCTTTTCACTGGCTCGCGTCGCGAATTGATCGACTTGGGCAAAATGGTCGAGATCCACGATGTTCACTTCCACTTTCATATCAAATTTGTCTTTGATCGCCTTAGCGTACCGATGGCAATCCTGTCGTTGGTATTGTGCGGAACGGTAGGTTCCTTTGGACTTAGTTATCTGCATCGCGATGCAGGCTTTCAAAGGTTTTTTTTGAGCTTTGCAATGTTCTTGGTCGGAATGACGTTTGCGTCGCTGGCTGGCACGATCGAAACGCTTTTTCTCGGTTGGGAACTGGTCGGACTATCGTCCGCACTTTTGGTCGCGTACTTTCACGAGCGGCAGTCACCCGTGTCGAACGGGCTTCGGGTCTGGGCGATCTATCGGCTTGCAGACGCTGCGTTTCTGGCGGCCGCAATCGCGTTGCATCATCAAACGGGCGAAGGGGACTTCGGTGTTTTGATGGGCAACGAGGCGTGGCCCGCAGGGACCGCTTCACTGAGTAACGGGTCGGCCCTGCTCGTTGGGACTTTTCTTTTGATCGCAGCCGCTGGCAAGTCGGGACTCGTTCCATTTTCCGGTTGGCTGCCACGCGCAATGGAAGGCCCGACCCCTTCCAGCGCCATATTCTACGGTGCACTCTCGGTGCACTTGGGGGCGTTCTTGCTTTTGCGAGTTAGTCCGATTTTGGATCAATCGTCATTGCTTAGCTGGATGGTAATCGGGCTTGGTCTGATTTCGGCTGTTTTTGCCGCGTTGGCAGGACGAGTTCAAACGGACATCAAGAGCGCACTAGCCTTTGCCTCACTTACCCAGGTCAGTATCATCGTCGTCGAGATTGGGGTTGGTTTTCGCTACTTGGCTCTAATCCACATCATTGGCCATGCCTGTATGCGTTCGCTGCAGTTGCTTCGAGCCCCGACTCTCCTTCGGGACTACAAAACGATGGAGAATGCCATTGGGAAGACTCTCGATCATGGCTCGCCTCGCATCCTAGCTGGGCTTGGGGCTTCGGTGCAGCGACGACTCTATCGCGGCGCGATGGAAAGAGGGTATATGGATGCAATGTTGGACGAGTGTATTGTAAATCCTTTCGTCCGTCTGTTTTCAACGTTCAATCGTTGGGAGCGAGCCTGGACTCACTGGCTAGCTGGTTCCCATCATCCTTCGAATCCGCATTCAAATGAGACGCCGCATGTTTAGGAATGGACCAGCATGTAGCCACGCAAGTCTCCGCTTCTAGGATTACAGTTAAACGATAAACGATGAATGAATTGCATTTACCATGGTTAGAACTTTGTATTCTCGTGCCCGCACTGGCTTCGCTGTGGGTCCATCGGATTCAGGACGATACACGGGCTCGTTCCGCAAGCTTGGCGGTGGCGGGAACTACGTTGTTGCTCGCCCTGGCCGGTTGGATCGACTTCGAGACGCTTTTTGCCTTTGAGGCGCATGATCATTGGGACGTCGTCAAGTCGATCATTGGGCGTGAAGAATTCGTTATCGACAAGTTAAACGCACCTCTATTGCCACTAACGGCATTGCTTTTCTGCCTGACGATGTTGGCAACGCCTCGGGTGAAATTTGGCAAATACTCCTTCGCCTTGGGATTGCTTTCACTCTCGTCAACACTCGCTGTGTTGAGTTGCAAAGAGACATGGCTGCTGATCACACTTCTGGTTTTGAATACGATACCGATGTACATTGATTTGCGAACTCGAAGGAAGTCAACGCGAGTCTTCGTTTTCCATATGGGTCTATCGCTGATTTTGATGGCATTTGGAGCGGTTTGTTATGAGTGGTCAACGACGGACATCGGACGCGGGATAGGAATAGTCATGTTGGTGGCCGCGGTATTGATTCGGAGCGGTTGTGCCCCACTACACTGTTGGATTACCGATCTTTTTGAACATGCCGCATTCGGCAACGCCCTGTTGTTCATTACTCCGTTGGTTGGGGCCTACGCGACGATGAGGCTGGTATTGCCTATCGCACCGAATTGGGCTTTGCGAAGCATCGCTATCCTTTCCTTAGCAACGGCGCTTTATGCTTCCTGCATGGCGATCGTCCAGACAGACTCACGACGGTTCTTTTGCTTCTTGTTCCTTAGCCATTCAGCGTTGGTTCTTGTCGGACTTGAAACGACGACACCGATAGGACTAACGGGAGCCTTAAGTGTATGGCTTTCGGTCGCTCTGTCACTTACCGGCCTCGGATTGACATTGCGGTGTGTCGAAGCTCGAACGGGTCCGCTTTCGCTAAACCACTACCACGGCTTGTACTCCCATATGCCTCATCTGGCTGGTTTTTTTCTATTGACAGGGCTATCCGCGGTTGGGTTCCCGTGCACGATCGGCTTTACAGGTACGGAACTACTCGTCGAAGCGGCCATTGAGATCTCACCCTGGGTCGGCGGAGTGGTTGTCGTATCGACGGCCTTGAATGGAATTGCAATTCTCCAAGCTTACTTTCGTATATTCACCGGCAGGACGCATCACTCAACGATTCAATTAGCGACCCTGAGATCGGAACGAATCGCCATTATGACATTTACGCTATTGTTGATTGGAGCGGGCCTATATCCCCAACCTGGCGTCCACTCCAGATTTGATGCGGCTGTCGAACTGCTTGGTCATCGCGCCGTTGCAGTACAAGATTTCGAGGTTGAGGGAAGAACTGAGCATTGATTGGCTTCCGTCGCATAAAGCCTTAATTGTCCTGAGTTCGAGCTTTCTGAACAATTTGTATCTCTTCCGTTACTAGCCTTACTACTTTGTAATGGAATGGACGTAGCGACATGGTCGATGTATCGGAATATACTCATCGGCTCTTAAAAGAGTGTCATTTCCCATCTTCGCACACTGAGTAACCGCTTCAATGTCAACCGCCGTAAATGCAACGACCAATGCGACTAAGCAGTCGCCTAAAGGCAATGTTGCTGGTTTTTTTAACTACTTTCGATTCGATGCACTCAGCGGGTTCTTGGTCTTCTTGATCGCACTTCCGTTGTGTTTGGGGATCTCTTCGGCTTCCGAATTTCCAATCGTGGCGGGCGTGCTAACTGCGATTGTTGGCGCTTGCATCACACCATTTATCTCGAACAGTGAGCTTACGATCAAGGGTCCGGCGGCTGGACTGATCGTCATCACACTTGGAGCGATTCAAGAGATGAAGCAAATTTTTGGTGAGGAAGGCGGTTACGCGGCAGTATTAGCCATTGGTGTGGTCGCAGGGGGAATTCAAATAGCTTTTGGACTTTTGAGAAGTGGAGTCATCGGCGAATTCTTTCCGTCGGCAGTCGTACATGGAATGTTGGCCGCGATTGGTGTGATCATCATTGGGAAGCAGACCCACACGCTCCTAGGTGTGCAACCGGAAAGCCACGAACCGCTTGGCTTACTCGCTGAAATTCCTAAATCGATCTGGAACATGGACCCTTACGTAGCTTGCATCGGCATTATCAGTTTGGCGCTACTTTTCGGAATGACATTCTTCAAAAACAAGACAGTCAAGAAGATTCCGGTCCCGATGCTGGTAATGTTGATCGCGATTCCACTTGGAATGTATTTCGAATTGGGGCAGCCTCATAAATACATGTTCGGTGGGGTCGAGCACTTTATTTCGGAAAAGGCCCTAGTCAACATACCTTCGAATCTGCTCGCCGCGATCACCTTTCCAAATTTTGCATCGCTACAAACGTTTGCTGCCTGGAAGTGGATTCTGATGTATGCGTTGATTGGATCCTTGGAATCGCTCCTCAGTGCAAAAGCAATTGATATGTTGGATCCTTTCCGTCGTAAATCCAATCTCAATCTCGATTTGCTTGCGGTAGGAATCGGCAACACGATCAGTTCGGCAATTGGTGGTCTTCCGATGATTTCAGAAATCGTTCGAAGTAAGGCAAACATCGACAACGGTGCCAAAACGAGGTTCGCTAATTTTTGGCACGGACTCTTCCTATTGGTGAGTGTTTCATTCCTAGCGAATTTTATCCATTTAATACCCATGACGGCACTGGCCGCGATGTTGATTTTTACTGGATTCCGACTGGCTTCCCCGAACGAGTTCCTCAAGGTTTATCGCACCGGTCGTGAGCAGTTGTTCATCTTTGTTTTTACCATGATCATGGTCTTAGCAACCGACTTGCTGGTTGGGATATTGCTCGGGATCGTAGCCAAGCTAGTCATTCATACCGCCAACGGAGTTCCCATCACATCTCTCTTCAAGCCCTTTCTCGATGTTCAAACGCTGGACGACGGTAGTTGCGTCGTCTTTGCCAGCCAGTCTGCCGTATTCTCCAATTGGATTCCTTTTCGGCGACAGCTCGAACATCTGGGTTATGTTCAGCATTCGAATGTAATCGTCGATCTTTCCGGTACAAAATTCGTCGATCACACCGTAATGGAAAAACTTCATGAGCTTCAGGAAGACTTTGTTCAAGAAGGTCTCAAACTGGATATCGTGGGTTTAGATAGTCACCAGCAGATGAGTGGTTCGAATTTGGCGGCTCGCAAGCAACAGAGTTTGCCCTTGATGCATCGTTTGACTTTTACCTTACCGGAGGATCTAGAACCAACCCTGGTGGAATTGTTATCGCACGCCGATTTGAAGGATTCGGTAAGGAGTAGTTGGAAGTCGTTGCAGTCCACTGGGTCAAACGGCGAGTTGTTTAGAATTGAGGTTTTGATCCCGAGAGACAAAAGCCAACGTTTGATCGAATCCGTACGCCGCACAATGCCGACGTTGGAGGGAATGACGATGTTGCTTGAAACCGTTGGGGTTTTGCACAGTGCAGTGGGATCATGGGCTCCCAGCCCAGAAGTGGCGGCGCGGGCAATCCGGGGGATCCGCGACGATTTTGTGAAAACGAAATACTAGACCAGGTGACACTGCTCGGTAATCACCACCACTCAAGCCGCGCGGCCCAGCGATCGAGAGGGAGGCGTTCTGAGTGTAGCGAAAAGCCGAACGATCCGCAGGACAAGGAGGTGCTTAGCCACTTTCCCCCTGGAGATCGTCCGGTTTAGCAACCCTCCCTCTGGGAGGGTCTCGCGAAGCGAGGGGAGGGTCTCGCGAAGCGATGGGAGGGTGAAGTGCGAGAAGCAGTTGTATAAATCAGTTCACCCTCCCCGAATCAGTTCACCCTCCCCGGCCGTTGGCCGACCCTCCCGGAGGGAGGGTGACCGCGCTAGTTGCCACACGCACAATCGTTAAGGTCCGGTTCATGGACTACTCCGTAGTGAAGAATCTCGATCCTAGAAACCTCATTTACTAATCCTTAGCGCAACCAGAGGTTACTCTTTCAGGCGTGGATGGTGGGTTTCCGGGATTCGAAAGAGGCAAACCAAATTGCTTTCGACCTTTGCTAAAGTATGCTCGAAAGTCCCTTCTTTCTGGGCTGTGGCTGTGCCTGGAGTTGCTGGTTTTTTAATCGCCATGGCGATCGCTTGGTCGCGTTGGCCTGAGCCCTCGATGCACGACGACTTTGGCAATTTGCTCGTTGCCACGACATTGCTCGAGGGGAGGTTTGCAAACCCTGTTCCTTCGGCTTGGCAATCCATGGAGACGTTTCACGTCGTTTTTCAACCATCGTATGCATCGAAGTACCCGGTTGGACTTGGTGTCATGTTTGCAATCGGCAAACTGCTGTTTGGCTCTTTTGCGGCTGGATTATGGCTCTGCGCCGGGCTAGCATCGTCGGCCATCGCATGGATGATCATGGCCCATTTTCCACGGCGCTGGGGATTGGCTGCTGGAATGATGACAGCAACCCATCCCTATTGGCAAAATGGATGGTCGCAAGAGTTTACAAATGGCTGGCTCGCGGTCACGGGTATCGCTTTCGTTCTCGGTGGCTTGCTCCGAATTCGACGAAGCTATCGACAAACGCAATTATCCAATTCGTCGCCGTCACTGCGCAGTAGTTACACGGCAATGGTTGGATTGGGTTGCGTGTTGACACTGTTCTCACGACCTTTCGAAGGCGGACTGGTCTGCGGGCTACTGGGCCTCTATTTCCTGCCAATCCTATTCACTCGGGGACTCTATTCGGACCCTCGATTCTGGCGTGCAGCCCTGCCGGGAATTGCCGTTCTCAGTTTCGGCATCGGTTTGCAATTGGTTATCAATCAATCGATAACTGGCCAAGTCCTGAAATTGCCTTATCAGCTTCACGAGTCGCAGTACGGGGTCGCGCCTGTTTTGATTTGGCAGAAGCCACACGAACCCAGCCTTGGGCATCGCTTCGCGGAACAAGTCACGTTTCATCGCGGCTGGTCGATGGATGCTTATCATCGTGTTTCGTCGTTCAACGGCTACTTTGAAATGCTTCGGCGAAGACTGGGGTTCTTGGTAAATCACTGGGGCCAGTTACTGGCGTTTGCTCCAGTTGGACTCGTCGTGCTTCGGCCCGAACGACGCCGCCTCATGCGGATGATCGGGTTGCTTCTTATCGCATTATTGATCATCAATTGCATTCCCTGGGCGGTACCACAATATGTATCTCCGCTGATTCCTGTCGTATTGTTTGTAGCCTGTTCGGTCGCGCGCGGGTTGGTCAAGCGCGTGGCCAAGTTTTTGCGGCTGGCGAAAAGACCAGTGGGTCTCGAAGTCGCGTTGTTTGCATCCATCATTCTATTTCAATGTTGTACCGCTTTTAGCATTGCCCAAGCCCGATCCTCGCGCGGAGAAGGCTGGGAAACGACCTGGGCTGAAAAACGAGCCACGATTCTTGGCCGACTTTCGAACCAGCCAGGTTTAGATGTTGTGCTTGTTAAGTACCCTGCCGAGTATGACGTGGTCAACTGCGAGTGGGTTTTTAATGAAGCGAATATCGAGCAATCGCAAGTCCTGTGGGTCCGTTGGGGACCAAAACAAATGAATGAAGCAGTTATACATGCGTATTCGAAGCGTAGGTTTTGGCTCTTGGAGTTTGACGAACATTCGGAACCGATGCTGAGTCGTTATTGAGGCGAGCAGCGGATTGAAAACTACCAGATACATCTACCCTCTCCGGCCTTTCAGGCCGACTCATTCTCGTTCCCCTGCTCCGCGGCAGAGAGCGCTAGACCATCCGTTCGGGGCTTGCCCACGACGGATGCGTTTTGGCGTACTACGATTGGGCGTCCCAACTCCCGTTCCCCTCGGCTTTGCCCGCCGGAGGCGGGCAAAGCCGAGGGGAACGGGTCGATTTGTGAGTGCCAGCAGTTAGTACGCCAAAACAAGGTTGGTGGGGGACAAGCCTCCGACCAACCTGAACGGCCAGATCGCAGAATGGAACAAAACTCGCTTCAACGCATTTTTCGCAAACTGATATTTGTCGCAAAGTCCAGGCATCGACTAAGCAAATAAGCTGAACCCCCAAGCTGCCGAATTAGCCAAGTTGGCCATCGCCGGTTTGCTTCTGTCGCCGCAAAATAGTCAGGAAATTTGACGAAACCCAACTTCCGAGGTAGGCTCGTAGTTCAACTTGCTACGTGAATGGGAATGTCTCATCGATTGAGGCTTTGCATAACTCGACTACAAACGGCACGAGCCTTTGGCGGATGCCTGCCATCAATTGATGGCCCTTGTCTGCCGAAGCGCTGCGAGGATCGCCGCAACCGGAATTGGTGGTGAGCAAATGCCAAGGACGAGTGATCGATACCCAGCCCTTCTCGAGAGCTTCGAATCGCATCGGGCGAGCGGCTCCTTGGTCCGCATTCAGTCCGCCGTCATTTGACTTTGATACCAGCTCGGGGCGATAAGCGAGGATCATCGAGGTTTCCATTTCGCCGGCATGATCGTCTGGCTTATCGAAAATGTGTTGACTTAGGTCTCGCACCATTTGAAACCAATTGCAGAGGAAAAGTTGGACGTCGGTTTTTCCGTGCAGTTCGCGCAGGAGCGGCTTCAATTCGTTTCCGCCATGGCTGTTCAGCAGGAACAGTTTTCGAATGCCGCTTGCAGAGACGGATTGAATCAGGTCCTCGATCACACGGAAAAGAGTCGACGGCATCATGTTCATAGCCAGAGGAAACCGTTGCATATTGGTTTCCGTGCCGTAGGGAATCGTGGGAAGAACGACCGGCCTTGCGCCTTGTTCCCAAGCACCTTGGGCGATCTCCGAAGCAATCCAATCCGCTTCGTAGATGTCGGTCGCATAGGGCAAATGTAGATTGTGCGGTTCCGTGGCGCCCAAGGGCAAAATCGCCATCTGGTACTCGGATTTCCTCACGGACTCAAGTGTGCTCTCCGCTAGCATCCAGGGACGGGGGCAAGTGCGGTGTTGGATTGGACTGGACACGAGGATTCTTCCGAATACGAATAAACGACAACTGCTTGGACTGGCATCGAAACTGGACAAGACTCAGTCTATCGGCGATCTATTTCAGTTCGCCGCAGTCTCGAATGGTAACAATGGCTTGAGTGTCGCCGGACGCATTTCCCAATCGTTCAATTTTTTTGACGACATCCATGCCTTCCAATACGCGTCCGAACACGACATGCTTTTCATCGAGGTACTCGGTTGGAACCGTGGTGATGAAAAACTGAGAGCCGTTGGTGTTCCGGCCTGAATTCGCCATGCTGAGTAACCCGGGTTCTTCATGTGAGAATTTAAAGGCTTCGTCGTCGAACTTCTCGCCATAAATGCTCTCGCCACCCGTTCCGTTGCCCTGAGTAAAATCTCCCCCTTGCAGCATAAATCTTGGGATGATGCGGTGAAATGTGCTCCCCTTGTAATGCAGCGGTTTCCCCAATTTCCCCATGCCCTTTTCACCGGTGCACAATGCACGGAAGTTTTCGGCAGTTTTCGGTAGATCTTCGCCGTACAGCCCCATCACAATGCGGCCTGCGTCTTCGTCTCCAATTGAAAGGTCAAAAAAAACTTTGGAGGTGATCTTTCCCGACGGCGTGGTTTCCGAGCAACCCACGACACAAATCAAGCCTACGAGCAAAAGGAAGGGGATAATCGCCTTGAATCGCGACATTGCTAACTCCAAATTCGTGTTAAAAAGCCAATGGTTGATTCCAATAACGAACCTTAATGGCTTCTATTGTACTCCGACAATGCGCCAGTGTCGTGGCCGACGCTGCTAGCGTCGTATCTGCTTCAACCGAAGCACAACGGATGCTGGCAGCATCCGCCACGTGCCACTATGGTTGTTCCGCGATTTTTAAAATGCGATTGTTGTAGCTGTCGGTGATGTAAAGTTCACCCGATTTCGGATGAACCGTAACGCCATGCGGTCTCGAAAGTTGGCAATCCAACGGACGCCCTCCAACTCCGTCCCGACCCGAAGTTCCCGTTCCAGCAATGCGACAAAGGGTTCCATCGCTTGGATCGTAACGGCGGACCAGATGATTCTCGGCATCTGCAATAAGGACTCTGTTCATGGAGTCGATGCAAAGATGCTTTGGACCATTCATCATTGCGTTGAGTGCTGGTTCGAGTACCGAGGTCTCGGTTCCCTTCTTGCCGGTTGCATTCACGACAGTCGTAATGGTGCCATCCGATCGGACCACGCGCAATGCATTTCCACCTCGCTCAAGTAGGTAGACATTACCAAGTCGATCGGCAGCCACGGCCCGAGGATCGACCAATGGCGCATTCACCGCCATCTCCCCATCTTTCGGAATTCCCTTTTCGCCATTCCCTGCCAACACCGTCGACTTGCCGGTTTCTAGATCCAGCCGATGGATGCGATGCAAGTCAGCTATGTAAAGTCGCGTGCCTGTGAAATCCGTAGAAATGCAGTACGGACCGAATCCCTTGGCCTTGTCGATCGGTACCTCGAAACCTAACAACGAACTAACCAGTTTGGTCTTAGGATCTACTTGGCGGATACGCCCGTTCCAAGTATCCGCAATGAGCACACGACCATCGTTACGAATTGCCAAATTGTGTGGGCCATTGAATTGCGCATCCAGGCCCAGTCCACCGTCGCCGCTAAATCCAAGCTCTTTCCGCCCAGCCACATGCGAAAGGACGCCCGCTTTATCCACTTTTAACAGTCGATTGCCCGATGCCATTTCTACAATCCAAAGCTGATGGTTTGCATCAAACGCAGTGCCGAACGGTTCCATCAGCAAAGCTTCCGTCGCAGGTATATCGACGGCATTCTTCTGACCACCCGCAACCAAAAGGATCTTGTCCGTGCCGAGCGACGGTCTGCGCGACGGTCTGCGCAAAACGCGAACTTTGTGGGCTTCGCTATCGCCGATCAAAATCGAACCATCCGAATCGACAAAAATACCATGGAGTCTCGCAAGGTTGCACTTTAGCGGATCGCCGTCAGGTCCATCGCCGAGGGTGCCCGTCCCAGCCACCAATTCAAGGTTGCCCGTTTTTGCATCGATCATCCGGACGCTGTGACTCTCAGTGTCCGCGAGCCAAACGTTGTCGTCATTATCGATGGCGATTCCCTTGGGACCTTTCAGCATTGCTTCTTTGGCTGGTCCTCCGTTTCCTTGGAAGCCGCTCTTGCCAGTACCCGCCATGTGGTGAATCCGGCCAGCCTTCAAGTCCATTTTGAAAACTTGATTTCCCTCACGAGTCGCTAACCAAAGATTGCCTTGCCGATCAAAATCGATCGAGCGTGGGCCATTGATTGGTGTTCCTGCGATCGCAGCCCCATCGATGGTCACGCCAGGTTTTCCCGTTCCGGCAAAGGTGGTTATTACGCTTGTCTGCATGTCGATCCGGCGTATAACATGGTTGCCGATGTCACATACATAAAGTTGGCCATCGGGACCAAACTGGATGCTATGCGGCTGTTTGAATTCCGCTTTCGAAGCCGGCCCGCCGTCTCCAGAATAACCCATCCGCCCGGTCCCCGCCAAGGTTGAGATGATGCCTGTTTTCGCATCGATTTTTCGCACCGCATGATTCATCATGTCCACCACGTAAAGATTCCCGGCTTTGTCGAACCGAATCTCATGCGGAAGATTAAAGCTAGCTTTTGACGCTGGTCCACCGTCACCTTCGTATCCTTTCGAGCCGTTGCCCGCCATGGTTTCTATGATGCCATCTTGACGGATTCTTCGAATGCGTTGCCCCGAATATTCGCAAAACCAGATGCAACCATCCGGCCCGCGTATCACTCCAAAGGGATTGTCCAGTTTAGCCTCCGTTGCCTGTCCGCCATCCCCGTTGAAACCTTTTTTGCCATTGCCAGCAATTGTCTGAATGGTCCAATCCGCCTCAGAAATCGAGAAACTGGAGAGGGCGACCAAGCAGCCCAGAAAGAAAAGAATGGAGGATCGGGACATTTGGATTTAGTTTCGGAGGGAATATGTTAAGGGGGGGTAGTTACGATGATTACTCTAGCCAAAATCTAATCTGGACTACGCATTTACTTCATTTCGGTCCCTATTTTACCAGGATTAACGTTGAAAGGGTCGGTGAAATGCCCCCGAGTTTTACTCGGGGGATATTTACCATCCCTCTAGAATCGATGGTCATAACCCCTGGCGTGAAGCGTGAAGCCAGGGGCATGCAGAAAGCACCAAATGGCAAACCATTCGTGCGTGACGTAACAATTCCAGGTTAGAGCACTAGGTCTCACAAGAAATTCCATTGGCCTAAAGTCTAAAAAATGGCCTTGAGCTCACTGGGGGCTTTCGTGGAAACTCCCAGCTTGGACTTTTCCCATTTGAGTTAGGCACCAATCCGTTGGCTGATACGTCCAGATCGGAGAACCGTCCACGGAAATCGAGGCTTATGAAAACACATTCCAGCGATCAGATAGCGATGGATCGACCGGTGCGTTGGGACCACCCGTTGGATCCCGAAATGCTGACGCGCGCTGTTGGTTGGATATTGGACCAGCCGCCGTTTTCCGATATGAATTCAGACGTCTTTCCATCCCATAGCTCTCTTGAGGACATCCTACGCCATGATTGCCGAATTCTTCGATACGAACCGGGTGACATCATCGTTCGCGAAGGAGACTATGGCGGTAGTGCCTATCTTGTCCTAAGAGGGTCCGTTCGAGCGTTTTTGGAAGCCCTATGGCAACCGCGTGGCAAGCCTACGGACAGTTCTCAGTCATCAACATGGCTGAATTGGCTCAAACAACAATTCAAACAAAGCCCGCAGCAAAGCCCGCAGCAGAGCCAGGCAACAAGCAATGGAAATCGTCGCGAAGGAAGCCGTAGCGGCAAAGAAACTGCAAGTGCCGACAAGAATCGACCGACGCCGCTCCAGCAAGTTGAAACGGTGGAAGGAAAGAACAGAATATTCTTGCAGGATATTAGCGCAGTTATCAACGGCTTCCAGTCAGAGCCTCTGGGAATTGGTGAGATCTTTGGTGAAATGGCTGCCATCACGCGGAGCCAGCATCGGTACACCGTCGTAGCGAATAGTCCAACTGTCGTCCTAGAAATCCGTTGGCAAGGTCTTCGCATGATGCGGCGGGATAAAACCTTTCGGGATTATCTCGATGCTCGATTTCGTGAAACGAGCCTACAAACGCATCTTAGAGAAACTCCATTGTTGCGATTCTTAGACGATGCCGCCATGGAAAAAGTCATCGCCCAGACGAACATCCAGTCCATTGGCGAACGCGAATGGTTCTCTGAGTATCGCGATACGCAAAAATTAGACGTTCAAACACAGATTGCGCGTGAGCCGTTGATCGCCGCCGAAGGGCATGTAGTCAAGGACCTGATCCTCATTCGCGCAGGATTTGCGAGGCTTAGTTTTGAACAAGGCCGCGGTCATCAGACGGTAGCCTATCTTGGACGAGGGCACGTCTTTGGCCTCGCGGAGCTGGCGCATCGTTTCAGGTATCCCGCGAACAACCCGTTGCCATACCAAGAATCTTTGCGAGCACTTGGATTCGTTGACATTCTGCGCATACCGAGCGAAATCGTCTTAACGCATATACTGCCGAAAATTCGAAACTCGGAGTTGCCAAAACCCATTGCTAATCCCCGTTACGACTCAGGCGGACTTGTGGTTTCGGAGGTATTACCATCATCCCGTGAAGGAAATACTTATCCAACTGAAAAATCCCTATCCAACTTGGAAACGTCGTTGGTCGAGTTTCTGGTGGATGAACGACTCATCAATGGCAAGCAGACCATGCTGATCGACCTTGATCGCTGCACGGGCTGCGATGAGTGCGTGAAGGCGTGCGCGTCGACCCACGAGGGGACGCCCCGCTTTGTTCGTAACGGTCCTCAGTTTGGCCCACTTCTCTTTGCACATGCCTGTATGCATTGCACAGACCCTGTGTGCATGATCGGTTGCCCAACCGGAGCGATTGCTAGGGACCAAGACTCGGGTGTGATATCGATCGACTCGCAAACTTGCATCGGCTGCAAGACCTGTGCAGAAAGCTGCCCCTACGACAATATCGTGATGATTCAAGTTCGCGATGAGAATGGTCGGGCAGCCGTGGATCGAACGACACAGCTTCCCATCCTGCAAGCCTCCAAATGCGATTTATGCCAAGAATTGAAGACGGGTCCAGCGTGCCAAAACGCCTGCCCACACCAAGCGCTGTTTCGAATCGATACGAGTGAAACGCATGCGCTCGAACGTTGGCTGACCAAGAGGGCTGGGTAATGGCTTCCAAGACACAAACTCAAGCCAGTTCCGCGACGACCTCAGTCCATGCCTGGGCATCCCAGCATGGCCGCATCGGACGCCGACTGATTCCGAGTGCCACCGTCTTTGTCGTTTGGCTCGTACTGCGAAGCCTTCGAAACCAGTCGGCTGCGAGGCTACAAAACGAAGCCTTTGTGACTGGATATTCTTTGGCCGCGATCTGTGTCTTCCTGATGCTGCTGGGTGTGAGGAAGCGAGTCTTGTCCGTTCAAATCGGACGCTTGGCAATCTGGCAGCAAACCCATCATTACCTTGGACTGCTAAGCGTAGGTGCCTATGCGCTTCATGCTGGAATGGTGACCACTGGCTGGCTCGAGTCCTTGCTGGCACTTAGTTTTTGGTCCATCGCACTCAGTGGATTAATTGGTTGGTACGTGAATCGTAGGTCGCCGCGCATGTTGAGGGCCGCCGGACCACAAATCCTGCGACAAGATATCCCGGAACGAAACAGGCTCATCGCGAAGCAAGCCCTCGAATTGGCATCGGCATCCGCCGGCAAGAATGACACGGCTGCCTTGGCGGACCACTATCTGGCCCGCTTAAGTCCCTTTTTCGCAACCAGAAGAAGTTTGATTTACCGGTTGAGCCCCACTGGAAACACACGCCGCCGACTGCTCGCGGGTCTCGAAAACATCGATCGCTACCTCAGCGAAGACGGACGCAACCAACGTCGAGAAATGAGTTTGCTCGTTCATGCCAAGGACGACCTTGATTTTCAATCAGCCATCCAAAACCGCATTCGCTTTTGGGCTTCCGCTCATACTTGGGTGTTAGGTGGATTTCTCGTTCTGACGACAGCTCATGTGATCGTCGCCCATCGATTCGCGAGTAGTTGGTAGCGATCAAAATGAACCACTATCGACTCCCTCGCCAGCCATTCAAATGCGGGAATTCTCCGACAGGTGCCCCCTGTCCACTCGGTCCAATACGGGGCCGATGCTCGCAAAGCCACTCCGATCCAACCTTGGTTTGTAAACCGCTTAGGACGCTCGATTGGTGGAGCCGATCCATTCAAGTCTCCGTGACCCTCGTCGCCTTGATCGGGGTCAGTCTTGCGTGGAGCAACCTTGGGAGCAAGCAAACGCTTGCCCCTGGCCCTCTATCGCGATCCCACGCGCAGCTCCTCATTTCGGTCCAATCGGGCCTCGACGGTGCACATGGAATCGATTCGGCAAGCCGATGCGACTCCTGTCACCCAGGCAACGACACGGCATCTTCCGCGACCAAGCAGTCCGATCTTTGCTTGAAATGCCATGTCCAGGAAATGCCCGACGCTGTCCTTGGCTCACCGCAC
>Ga0105046_10003334_pt1 | contig 25485 bp, 22 predicted proteins | sample MAT03_FD_78385 | JGI IMG/M metagenome (GOLD analysis project Ga0105046, IMG submission 78385) | Freshwater microbial communities from Lake Fryxell liftoff mats and glacier meltwater in Antarctica - MAT-03 (megahit assembly) | ecosystem: Environmental > Aquatic > Freshwater > Ice > Liftoff...
ACCGCGCCGTCCATCAACCCGCCCACCACTAACCCGCCCACCACCCCGACCACCACCTCGCCCACCACCGCTCCCACCACCATTCCGGCGACCACTACAACGACGCAGCCGCCGGTACCCCCGTCGCTGACGGTCACGTCTCAGCAACGATCCGCTGCGCTGGTCAACGGTCAGTTCCGGGTGCAGATAACCGTCACCAACACCGGCGAATCCGCAGCCAACGGCGTCCAGCTGGACGTTCCCGCGCCGGTTGGTGCGACGCTCGTGAATGCCGAAGCCTTTGCGGCGCAGCGCCCCCAAGCAGCCACGTTCGTCGTTGCCTACGCGCCGGGCTGGTCGTGCACCGGCAGCGTCTCGTGCACGTTCCCCGCATTGGCGCCCGGTCAGTCATCCGTGCTGCAGCTCACGTTCGCGATCTCTCCCGCGGCGCCCGCCAACATCACCTTCACGCCGTCCATCTCGTCTCCTGCCGGCGCCGATGTCATGAGCACCCCCGTCACTGTGCCAGTGGCAACGGTGGCCGACATGCTGGTCGCCGAGGCCGAGCGTGGTGCGCTGCGGGCCATCGGCAACACCGTCGTCACCTGTGACGATGGCAGCCCGAACTGTGCCGATGCTCGCGCAGGCACGGCGACGGGCCCCGCACAGGACCACAACGCGCATGCGATGCAGTACGTGAACATCGCTGGCGGCACCTTCAACTCTTCGTCCGCACAGCTTGCGCTCACGGGTACTCGCTCGAAGGCCTACCTCGTGTGGGCGGGCGATCTCAACCAGGCAGGGCTCGCGCCCGATGGTGCCAACTTCAACAAGGTCAGCTTCACCACGCCCGGCGGCACCACCCTTGTCACTGCCGACCGCACGAAGAACTTCGACACCGATGTGCCCGGCAACCTTGGCATGTACGCCGCGTATGCCGATGTCACTGGGCTCGTCACCGGCAGCGGCACGTACTCGGTGGCCGACGTGCAGACAGCGCTGGGTCAGGGAAGCTTCGGTGGGTGGTCATTGATCGTGATCGACCACGACGCTTCATTGCCCGAGCGCTTCATGATGATCGCGGCGCCGTTCAGCGTCATCAGTGGCACCTCGCCCTCCACCTCCGTGTCGTTCGGCGTCGACCTGCCCCAGGCAATGGTCAACGCCAGCGGTGCCATCGTCGCTGCTGGCTTCGAAGGCGATCGCAGCTTGGCACTCGACGAGATGTCGCTTTCCGGTTTCACGATCAACAACGGGTTCCAAGGCAAGATCGACGGCCCTCGCGACCCTGCCTTCCAGAACTCGTTGGGAACAGATGTGGTGGTTGCAGCGAGCACCGGGATGAATGGCTCTCGCCTAGCGTTCAACGCCCGCACCAACAATGATCGCGTCATTCTTCCGCTGGTGGGCGTAGCACTCGATCTCTGAACCGCAGTACGGTCGTGCCGTGAGCGACGCGACACCTCAGGACTTCACCCGCGACCTCGCCCGCTGGAGCGAAGCCCTGGCCGGCATTGCCCGCACGGGCTTGGGCTTCACGCAGAACCTCTACGAGCGTGAGCGCTTCGAAGAAGTCCTCCACGTTGCGGCCGACATCAAGGCCGCGGCCGAGGAGGCATTGGAGGTGCGGCGCGAGACCGACCACTTCATCCAAGAGTGGATGGAGAGTGTGGGCGAGGGTATTCCGGGATACGTCACGCCGAAGGTGGCCATCGGGGCGGTGGTGGGCAACGATGCCGGCGAGATCCTGCTGGTGCAGCGCGGCGACAGCGGCGTATGGCTGTACCCCACCGGCTGGGCGGATAGCGGCTACTCACCCAGTGAAGTGGTGGTGAAGGAGGTGCTGGAGGAGACGGGCATCGAGTGCATGCCGGTGCAGCTGCTCAGCGTGATCGACGGGCAACGGATGGGTTTCACCCGCTTTGCGATGTACCTGCTGCTCTTTCATTGTCGTGCAACCGGCGGCAGCTTGGCAGCGCACCCGTTGGAGACGGCCGATCTTGGCTGGTTCAGTCGTGACAACCTGCCGCACCCGACGGTGGGCGCCCAGTGGTGGGGCCCGATGGCGTTTGCGGCGATCGACGGCAACCTGCAAGCAGCAACCTTCGAGCCGCCGCGAAGCCCTGTGTGGCGCGGCGAGCACGACTAGAGCGCGCTACTTCTCGTCGCCGCCTTGGTCGCGCAGATAGCGCTCCAGCTCGGCCATGAACGCTTCGCTGTTCACTTCGACTTCAACGTCAACGTCAACGTCAACCACGGGCTCGAGCTCGCCGCCGACAGTGTCGTCGTCCTCGTCGTCTTCGTCGTCTTCGTCAAAGTCGGTGTCGTCGAGCTGGCCGCTATCGGACAGCGACTCCAGCCGCTCGACGTAGCCGACGAGATCTGCGTCGTTGGCCACGAAGGCGGTGACGCGTGCGTCGTACGTAGTCGAATCAGCCTGCAGGCGAGCGGTGGGTGCCGGGGTGCCGATCATCTCGCAGGCCCGTTCGACCAGCGCCAGTGATGCCTTCGGCGACGGAACCTGCGAGGCATACGCGGGCACGGCAGCCCACAGCGACGCACACGACATGTCTGAGCGGGTGCACGCGTCTTGCACGACGCCCACGATGCCGGTGGGGCCCTCGTAGCGGCTGCGCTGTAGGTCGAAGCGATCGATGACGTCTTGCTCGGTGGCGGTGCCGATCAGCTGCACAGGTCGGCTGTGCGGTACGTCGGCCAACAGGGCGCCGAGCGTGAGCATCATCGACGCGTCGAAGCGCTGCGCGATACCGATCATCTGTTGCGTGAACAGTCGCCAGCGCAGGGCAGGCTCGGGGCCGAGAATCAAGATGACGTCGCCACCGGGCGTGCTCGCGCTCCATGCGCCAACCGTCGGCCACACGATGGTGCGCCGCTGCTCGGGGGTGAGGCGCACATGCGGGCGAACGGTCGCGAAGTCGGTGAACTCCTCGGGGTCGATCTCGGCCAGCGGCTGTGCCTGCCACGCTTCGACCAGGTGGCGCACGCTGTTACTGGCCGCGTCGGCCGCATCGTTCCAGCCGGTGAATGCTGCGATCACGATGGGGCGCTGCAGCGAGGGTTGCGCCAGCCAGCGGACGTGCTCCATGACCTGCAACGCTATCGGTATGTCCGAGTCTGTGAGCGCGACCCGAGAACCGTGGGCACGTGAGGCTGCGGCCGTTGCGCGCACCGACGTGCCAGTGACCCGAGATGTCATTGTGGCCGCACTGCAAGCCGCTGGTGTCCAGCCCGGTGGCGTGGTGATCGTGCACTCGTCCCTGTCTCGGTTGGGATGGGTTGTCGGCGGCGCACACACGGCCGTGCTGGCACTGACCGAGGCGGTCGGGCCGGCGGGCACGATTGTGATGCCCTCGATGTCGACGAACCTCAGCGAGCCTTCACGATGGGAGGCGCCACCGGTACCGGAGTCGTGGTGGCAAACGATCCGCGACGAAATGCCTGCCTACGACGTGGCGTTGACGCCAATGGTGCGGATGGGCGCGGTCGCCGAATGCTTCCGTCATCTCTCCGGCACAGTTCGCAGCGAACACCCTGCCGTGTCGTTGATGGCGAATGGCCCTCTGGCACAGGAGGTTCTGCACCCTCACGACATGGCGGTCGCGTTCGGCGAGGGCTCGCCCCTCAGTCGTCTGTACGAGATGGATGCGCGAATCGTGCTCCTCGGAGTGGGGCATTCCAACAACACGTCGCTACACCTCGCCGAGTCGCGCACCCGCTGGGCGCGCGAGCACACCATCACCTTCGGCGTACCGGTCGTGGTCGACGGCGAACGTCGGTGGGTGACCTACGACGACGTGGACTTTGACAACCATGACTTCGAAGCGGCGGGCGCAGCGTTCGCAGCGGCGACCGGCGGCGAAGTCAGAATGCCATTGGGAGCCGGCGAGCTGATCGCCTGCAACGTGCGCGGGATTGTCGACTTCGCGACCGCTTGGCTGGACTACAACCGTGGCACCACGGTGTAGGCCTCGCCGCCGCCGGAGGCGATGACATCGTCGAGCCAGTTGCCTTCATAGACGTCGGTGGGGCCTTGCATGAGGTCGTTGTCCTCGGCACCTGCGGGAGTGGTGACCAACGTCCAGGCTTGGCGCTTGTACGTCCAGTTGGCGGGGTACAGGCGGTGCGCCTGGCGCCACCATGAGACAGCAGCTTCCGGGCCAACAGTGCGCCGCAGGTACTCACCAAGCTCGAAGCACGCGGCGGCGCGTGCTTCGTCGTCGCCTCGGGGTTGCGAGCGAGCGACCACCTCGTCGGCCGAGAGCACGTACGGCGAGTCAGCCCCGTTGGTGGCCCAGTCGACGATGGCCGCGCGATAGTCGTGGGAGATGTCGGGGATCTTCTTCACTTCGGTGAGCATGCGCGTGATGCGCTCGGGCAGACCCTCGGGAATGTCCATGTTGCGCAGCGGGCTGGTCTCGATGGACGCGCCTTCGGCGGGCCGAACGATGGTGCCGTTCTCATCGATCCAGACGGCCATGGGAATGTTGCTGAAGCCGAACAGCTCGTCGGTGATGTGCTGTGTGTCGATCAGGCTGGGGTGGGCGAGTGATGCAGCGGCCGGCCGCGCCGCGTCGATCCACTTGGTGGTGTGGGACGGTTCGACGTCGAGGGCGACGGTGACGACCGTCAGGCCGAGTGCTGCGAGTTCGGTGTGGAGGGCCTGCCACCCGGGCAGGCTGGTGCGACAGCCTCAATAACTGGACCAGGCGACCAGCAGTACCTTTCGACCGTGTAGCGACGAGAGGCGGAACGGCTGCCCGTCGTGCGTGACAAGCTCGGGGTCGGCGGCGGTGGCGGTGGTGAGCGCTTTGCCGCCATGGGTGGCCGGGCCCAGCGCCCAGACTCCGTGGTCGGCGTCGTGCAGTAGCGGCATTCCCAAGCGTTGTGCAGCAATCTCGACGTCGACCGTGCCGTCGGCGCGCAGGCTGCCGGCCGCGGGCACACAGATCTCGCCCTGACACAGACCCTCTGCCGTGGGTCGCCAACCGGTGTGGTCGGCGAACTGGTCGGCACCGACGCCGTCGAGCGTGAGCAGGAGCATGTGCGGACCGTATCAGCGGCTGCCGGCCACGTCTCTAGCCAGGTCGGCAAGATCATGTGGGCCCGACGAGGGGTAGCCGTGGCCGGCGCGGACGGCCTCGCCCCAGGGCAGCAAGATGTCGACCAGCTCCTGGAGGCTGCTGCCCATCGCGCGTGCGATACCAGCCATCTGCAGGTCGGTACTGATCTCGATGTCGTCGCGCAGCTGACGGCCGGCGGCGGTGAAACCGATCTCGTCGACGAGGCCGCGCGACCGAAGACGCTGGTGCGCTGCCTCGAACTGCTCGTCGCTCCAGGCGCGAGTGCGGCTGTAGCTGCGCATCGGCAGTCCCCAATACAGCTCACTGAGCAAGCCGATCTCGGTGGCATCGATACCGGCACTGATCCAGGCTGCGGTATGGCTGTCGCCGCGGTACTCGCGCAGCTGGTCGCCTATCCGCCACACGACACCGAGGTCTGTCGTGGGCATCGGCAGCGAGCGCACGCCCGCATAGAGCGGACGACCCTCGGGCCGTAGCGGCTCTACGGCGCGGGTGAGGATCGCACGGGCGCGCTCGACACCGACGGGTTCCGCACCGAGCAGTCGTTCCAGCTGGGCAATGGCACCGTCGTCGCGTGCCTGGCAGATGGTGGCAGCGTCGGTGAGTGTCCAGCCGTGACGAACCGACGGGATGACCGCAGCCGGGTTGAACACTGCAAACGCGGCTGCCACCACTTCGCCGGGAACCTGACCCATCACCGAACCGCGACTGGTGAAGTACGCGGGCCCATCCGGCAGCGCAACGCCTGCGGCCTTGTTGACACTGGGAGCGAAACCGAGCGCAGCGTAGCCGGCATGGCATTCGGGGGAGAAGTACACCTGGCCGACGACGGGTTCGAGGGCGGCTGCGAGAGCACGGGCGGGTTCCATGAAGGCGCACGCTAGGCGGCGGCGCAGCGCAAGTCGCATCGGAGGAAGCTCTAGCGTGGAGTGCTGTGAGCGTGACAATTGAGATTGCCAACGAAGCAACTGATGAATTGGTCCAGGCGTTCGCAGACCTGATTCCTCAGCTGTCGCAGAGCTCCCCGCCCCCGGATGCTGCCCAGGTTTCGCTCTTGATCGCGGATCCGGGTTCGGTGGTCTTCGTTGCACGTCTCGACGGATCGATCGCGGGCACCTTGACGTTGGTGCTCTACCGCATCCCCACCGGCTTGAAGGCGTGGATCGAGGACGTCGTCGTCGATGGATCTGCTCGCGGACACGGGGTTGGCGACGCACTCAACCAGGCAGCGCTCGACGAGGCCCGCACTCGTGGCGTGACGGCAGTCAGCCTGACGAGTCGGCCGTCACGCGTGGCAGCCAATCGGCTGTATCAGCGGATCGGTTTCACCCAACGGGAAACCAACGTGTACAGATTCGATTTCTAAGCCGACGGTTTGGGGTGTGCGAGGAGGAAGTCGATCACTGTCTCGCTGAATGAACTCGACAGCGTGGGCACATGCTCGCCGCCCAAGATCGTCCACAGTTCGACGGCGCCGCCGGGCGCGCATGCGTCGTAGCGCAGCACGTTGGTCTCCTTGCCGGCCAGCGCCCGATCCAGGTTGAGCGCGGCTTCGGTGACCGTGGGGGCATCGCTGCACCCGTTGTGGCTGGCCCATTGAGCAACCGTCTGTTGGGCGCTGGGGTGCGCCGTTCCCTCGACCGTGCCGCCGTCGTACGTGATTGTGTCGTCGTCGGTGCCATGAATCTCGACTACGCTCACGGGCTCCGCCGGCACACACCACGCTGGGTTCAGGAATGTCGCTGCGCTGATACTGACGATGGCTGCTATGACCTCCGCATGGTCGCACGCCATTCGGTGCGACATGAAGCCGCCGTTCGAGAACCCGATCAGGAAGATCCGTTGAGCGTCGACGACGTAGTCGGCCTGCACCTGCTTGATCACGGCGGCGAGGTAGGACGAATCATCGACCGATGCACCAAGGCCACAACACGCATCGGTGGCGTTCCAGAACGGCGAACCATCCACGTTGCGGGTGCCGTCCGGGCTCACCATCAAGAATCCTTCTGAGTCGGCAAGGCCTTGAAAGCGGAAAAAGTCTTCCTGCATGGCGCCGGTGATATTGAAACCGTGGAGCAGTACCACCAACGGCATCGGCGTCGCGCCGTCGTACGTCGTCGGGACAACGACCTCGAAGGGGCGATCGGCGATGAGGTCGACATCGTTGCCGGCGCCTCTTGTCGGATCGGTTGCAGGCGGCGCGGTCGTGGTCGCATCAACGGTCGCAGCTGCGCGAGACGACGCTGGCTGCTCGGTGCTGCACGCGCTGAACGCCAGCGCCGCACCCAGCAGGACCGTCACCAAGCGACGCATCGGGCCTACGGCTTCGGGTGGGCGAACAGAAAGTCGATGATGCCGGCGCCGAAGGCGGGCGACAGCGGCGGGATATGCGATGCGTCGGGAATCACCCATAGCTCGACCGCCCCGCTGACCGGGCAGCCGGTGTACTCGGTTGCGGTTGACTCGTCGCCGGCGATGCTGGAATCGAGATCGAGCGGGGCTGGCAGGTCCGTTGCCGGCCCGGTGCACCCGTTGTTGGTAGACCATGTGGCCACTGTCTCGCGCGCCCCGGGATGATCGTTGTCCAGCAGGGTGCCGCCCTCGAAGCCGATGGTGCCGTCGGCTGTGCCGTGAATCTGCAACACGCTGACCGGCTCGGACGGGTTGCACTTCGTGTTGTCCTGCCACGTTGCCCCCGCCAGGCTGGCGATGGCTGCGACCATGTCGGCGCGGTCGCATGCCATTCGATACGACATGAAGCCACCGTTGGAGTGACCGACGAAGAAGATCCGCTTGGGGTCGACGTTGTACTTGCTCTGCAGGTCCTCCACCAGTGCGGTGAGGTACGCCACATCGTCGACGGTGGAGCCGAAACCGCAGCAGGCATCGGTCGCGTTCCAGAACTGCCTGTCGATCTGGTTGATCGTGCCGTCTGGGTGCACGTACAGAAAGCCGCGGCTTTCCGCCAGTGGTTGCAGCTGGAAGTACAGGTTCTGGATGATGCCGCTGGCACCGAAACCGTGCAGCAAGACGACAAGTGGCATCGGTGTCTCGGCGGCGTAACTGGTGGGCACGAACACGTCGAAGGGTCGTCCTGCGAGCGGGTCGGCACCGGCGACAGTGGTGGTCTCGGGCGCTGACGCCACTGTCGTTGTGGCTTCGGCGGTTGTGTCTGGCGGGGCCGTCTCGGGCAGAGCTGTTTCGGGAGCGACGGTCTCGACTGTTGCGGACTCTGTGGTGATGTCGGTGGTGATGTCGGCGGTGATGTCGGCTGTCTCCCCGGAGCTGCACGAGACGATGACAGCAGCGGCAATGGCGAGGGCAGCGAGGCGGCGCATCAGGGCACTGTAGGGCAGCCCGCCGTGGAGTGAACGGTTCGCGGGTTGTGCCTTTCGTCTCCGTCAAAGAGAACGACCCCGCCCCCCGGCGGGAGCAGGGGACGGGGCCGAAACTGTTGTCGCGAACAGCGCAGGTGGCCGCGGGTTGGACTGTGAACCAGGTGGACTAGGCGACCACGGTGCGGCGGCGACGGCTGAGAGCCACGGCCCCCAGACCGCCGACGAGCAGCGCAGCTGCGCCGAGGACGATGCCTTCAGACGCCGCACCGGTTGCCGGCATCTGACCCGAGGGTGCCGTCGGAGGCAGCAACACTGCGTCGATGACGTGGATGACGCCGTTGCAGGTCTCGATGTCGGTGGCGGTGACCTTGACAGTGTCGTTCAAGAACACTGAACCGTCGACGACCTTGATCTTGATCTTCGCCCCGTTGAGGGTGGTGGCCTCTGTCAACCCGACGACGGCAGCGGCCTTCACTTCACCGGCGACGACGTGGTAGGTCAGCACACTGGTGAGCAGCTGCTTCTGGGCGAGCAACTGCTCAGCCGTCATACCCAGCGATGCGAGTGCGGCAGCGAACGCGTCGTTGGTGGGCGCGAACACAGTGGTCTTTGCGTCGTCGCATGAGTCGAACGGGCCAACCAGGTCCGCAGCACCGAGCGCTGCAACGAGCGTCGAGAACTGCGGGTCGGCTGAAGCGATCTCAGCGATGGTCTTGGTGGGGTCCCCGGCGCTTGGCGCAGCATTTGCTGACGCGGCGATGGGCAGCACGCCGGCGGCGGCGGCTGCAACGAGCAGAACGAGCTTCTTCATGGTTTCTCCCTGTGGTCAGGCCGGCAGGTGCCAGCTGGTTGCGGGAGATTCGGAGCAGGGTCGCCCCTGGATTGGTTTTAGTACTAAGAATTTTCGAGGTCGCCGGCGACGCCAATGTCCATATGTGGCGCAAGATCCTCAGCGGCCTGGCGCACCTGCCAATCGCGGTCGCTCAAGGCAGCCGCCAATGCCGCGTCAACCTCAGCGCCGCTGAACGGAGCGAGGGCCAGGACAGCTCGACGGCGAATGTTCGGTTTGTCGGTGCATGCATTCAGGATGACCGGCAAGCCGCGCTCGTCGCCGATGGCCCCCAGCGCAGCAACAGACGCCTCACGGACCAGCGGGTCGGGCGCACTCGCACCGAGTTCGCAGAGCAACAGCAGCACATCGTCGTCGACCAACTCCTGCTCGCCCGCGGTCCAGGCTGCGGCTTCCACCACTGTGGTCTCCTCGTCGCGCAGCAGCACGAGCACCGACACCTCTGGGTGCGTTGCTGCCAGAGTTGCCGCTCGATGGCGAACCGTCGCGGCGGGGTCGTTGAACGCGGCCCGAAGGTCGTCGTCGGTCAATGCGCGCATGCGTGCGAGCGCGCCGAGAGCGAGTTGGCGAGCAACCGGGTCTGCCTGACCGAGCGCCACGCGAGCAGCTGGTTCGTCGCCCTCATGGCCGGCGATCACCAGGTCTCGCCAACGTTGCTGACTGGTCATCGCTTGAGCATGTTCGTGAGGGTGATGACCAGTGCCGCTGTCCCGAACCCGATGATGGTGGCTGCGACTGCACCGACCCAGACGGCGAGGATGCTGCTGGCAACGATGGACCACAGCCGACGCCACCACGGTGACCGACGCGCCATTGGTGCCTTCACTTCGGACACTTCCACGCCCGCAGGAGCGGAAGAAGGTCGTCGGGCGCGTGCCGGATCGGCCGTCGCTCTGGCAGGCTTGCGCCATCCAGCCGCGATCAAGGCCAGAATGGCAAGACCGGCAATCCAGCCAGCAGCGGTGGTGACTTCAGTGATGTTCACGCAAGAAGAGATGGTACCCGAGCTCGCCCCGGCGGTCAGGGCGCCGCGCTCCAGCCACCGGTGGTGGGCGGTGCCGTTGGCGGTGCTCGGGTTTGCGGCCGCAGCCGCTCCCATCGTGTTCAGTTTCATTCCGAGCACGGTCTTCATCGAGAAGTCCCGCTGCCGCGAGTTCGACAACTCGGATCCGCCGGTGTGCGTGCAGCCCACCACCGAAGCCGTCGAGTTCGCCATGGTTCCCGCAGACGCGGAGCCGGTGGAGTCGCGCATGGCGATCACCGGTGCCCCCACGTTTGACACCGCCGGCCAGGTGTACTTCGTCACCATCACTCAACCAAACATCAGCATGGTCGATTGGTTTGTCACCCGGAACAATGACGCATCTCGTTTCATGAGCTACCACGACAAGTACGGAGACCAGTCGCAGGCGCAGCTCATTCAGGCCGGTCAGCGGCAGATGCGCAGCGCCAAGGACAATGCCATGTACGTGGCCTTGAAGGCGGCCGGATACCCGGTGGAGCTCACGTCGGGCGATGTGATCGTCGATTTCCTGCTGTGTCTGGAACCGAACGCAGACGGTACCGAATGCCTGAAGTTCAGCCCCGCCGACGACCTGCTCGACGCGGGCGACGTGCTGAAGAAGGTCAACGGGGTGGACATCTCGATCATTGACGACCTGCCGCTGGCCCTCAAGGATGTGAAGCCGGGCCAGAAGATCGACGTTGAGTTCGAGCGCGACGGCAAGGAGATGTCCGGCCAGATCGAGACCATCCTCTCGCCCGGTGAGGACCCACCGCGAACGATCATCGGTTTCCGTCCCATCGACACCACCACGGTCGCACTGCCTGAAGGAATCGATGTGGAGATCGACACGGACAGTATCGGCGGCCCGTCTGCAGGCTTGGCCTTCACGCTGACACTGATCGACGAGCTCACTGAAGGCGACCTGATGGGCGGTCAGCGGGTAGCGGTCACCGGCACGGTCGATGTCGAGGGCAAGGTTGGCGCAATTGGCGGTCTCAACTCCAAGGCATCTGCGGTGCAGCAGATCGGGGTCAAGTACTTCCTTGTCCCCACGTCGCAGGATCAGCAGGGGCCCAACGACAGGGTCGCGGCCGCCAGAAAGGTTGTCGGTGCCGACGTGGAGATCATCCCGGTGGCCACTGTTGAAGAGGCGCTGGCGGCGTTGGAGCGAATTGGTGGCGACCCGGTGAAACTGGTCAACCCGCCGACGACCATCGACGCGTAACCGCGCCGCTGGCGGGGAGCCAGGCGCTATGCCACCCTTTCAGCTGCTATCGCACCTACGATTTGCAGCTAATGGCCATTTCGTTTTCACGTCCCGACCCTTCGTCGCCGACGGCAGTGTCGACGGCCAACTTTTCTAGCGCCCGCCGAGGGTACGAGCCCGAGGAAGTGCGCGAGTTTCTACGCATGGTGGCGGCCGAACTTGCCCGACTGCAAGAGCGCGAAAGGTTTCTGGAACGCGAACTTCGCACGTCGCAGCGCCACGCACCCAGCGCCGGTGTCGCGCTCGATGAAGAACTCGTCACTCGCATGTTGGGTGAGGAAGCCGTTCGTATTCTCTCCACTGCCCGTGAGGCCGCGAACCAGATCAAGATGCGCGCCGAGGACGGCGCGTCGCGTGTGCTGCGCGAAGCCACCGATGAGGCGCAGCGGGTGCGCGAGGAAGCCGAGATCGAGTCGTCTCGTCGGCGCCAGGACGCCAGCTCCGATGCGGAATCGGAACTGCAGATGGCCAAGCAACAGGGTCGCGAAATGGTCAACGAAGCGCGCGCCTATCGCGAACGCGTGTTGGGCGAACTCGCTCGCCGTCGTGAGATGGCTCGCCAGCAGATCGAGCAGTTGGTGCATGGTCGCGATCGTCTGCTGAACGCGTTCGAGCGCGCCCGACTGGCCGCGGTCGATGTCATGGCCGAGATGACACCGTTGGGCGAGCCCACCGAGTACGTCAACCTGTCGCCCATCACCGGGCCGGTGCCGCTGATGGTGCCTTCCACGGAGGTGCGGCAGCGCTTGGCCGTGGCTGACTTGGAGGCGGTGCCCGATCTCGAACCCGAAGCCGAGCCGGAAGTCGCCGAGCTGGAGATCGTCGAGCCGGAGATTGTCGAACGGGAGACCGAGGAGACCGAGCAGATCGAGTCGCTCGCCGAGATCGACGACGCAGGCGAAGGTGATGACGACGAGCCGATGGCCAACGTCGTGTCACTGTTCGAAGAACCCGCTTCGGTCGCGGATGAGGCCGAAGTCGCGACCACTGACGCCGACGACGAGGAAGTGGAGGCGAAGGCGTCGGTCGAGGATCTGTTCGCTCGCCTGCGCGCCGCTCGCGCCGACAAGGTCGCGCTCGCCGCCGTGACTGAAGTGGCGGCTGAACCCGAAGCGGCTGAGCCCGAGACGACTGAGTCGGCCCTCGACAAGCCCGAGTTGGCAGCGCCACTCGATGTGGACGCTACAGAGGAACTCTCCGTGTTTCAGGCGTCGCCGGCTGCGCCCACGACGGTGATCGAGGCGGACGATTCACCGTTCGGTCGCCGCGACGCAGAGCTGACCCCTTTGATCGTTGCCGCTGCCCGCAAACTGAAGCGCGTGCTGGCCGACGAGCAGAACGACCTACTGCACATCCTTCGCCGATCCGAGCCGGTGCGAGCATTCGACGCACTGCTGCCCTCGCCCGCCGAGCACGCGCAGCGCTACGCGGCTGCCATTGAAGGCGAGCTGCGACTGGCAGCGTTGGCCGGGGCAGCCAGTGTTGACGATGGCGACAAGGGCGACCACCTGCACGAGGTCACTCGAGCAAAGGCGCTGCAGCCGGCAATCGAAGCGTTGGCCGCCACTGTGATCGACCCGCTTCGGGTCCGTGTGGCGCGAGCGGTGACCGACAGCGATGGTGACAACGGCGAGCTGGCCGACTTGGTGCGGGCGCTCTATCGCGAGTGGAAGACGCAGCGCATCGACGAGCATCTCGACGATGTCACCCGTATGGCCTTCGGTCGCGGCGCGCTGGTCGCGCTGACCCCCGGTACACCGGTGTGTTGGTCGGTAGATCCCAATGGCCCCGCCTGCCCCGACGCGGAAGACAATGCCCTTGCCGGCGCGATCGAGGCGGGCCAACCGTTCCCCACGGATCATGTGTGTGCCCCGGCGCATGAGGGTTGCCGCTGCATGCTGCAGCGGGCACCCCTGTAGCCTTCCACGCGTGCGGAACCCTGCCGATATCCCCTCTCGAGCCCGCAAGCCAAGTCGCTTCAGCGATCGTGGTCGAGCGCTCCTCATCATTGCAGCCGTGCTGCTGGTCGGTCTGCTGCTGTCAGCCCGGTTCATCTCCAGCTTCTATGTGGAGTATCTGTGGCACCAGTCGGTTGGGCGCACCGACGTCTTCTGGGGCGTACTCGGCGCCAAGTTCACTATGTTCGCCCTGTTTGCCGGCACGTTCATCGTTCTCGCACTGCTGAACCTGATCATCGCCGATCGGCTTGCCCCCACCAGTTTCTCCGCCAATACCCACCCGCTGGTCGAGCGCTTCCACGAGTTCTTCGGGCACCGCATGCGGCTGTTCCGGTTCGGCGTTGCGGTCATCTTCGGTCTGCTCTTCGCCGCTCCCGCCCTTGGTCGCTGGCAGGACTGGTTGATGTTCCGCAACAGCAAGTCATTCGGAATCGCCGACCGATTCTTCGGCAACGACGTCGGCTTCTACATGTTCAAGCTGCCGTTCATCACGTTCGTGTTGGACTGGCTGTTCCTGGCAGTCCTGTTCATCACACTGCTGGTGGTCGCTACGCACGTGCTCTCCGGTGGCATCCTCATTCAGCCGCCGAAGCCGAAGGTGCGTACGGCCACCAAAGCTCATGTCGCAGTGCTGCTGGCCCTATTGGCGGTACTGAAAGCGGGTGACTACTGGGTGACGCGCTACGAATTGACCACGGCGAACCGTGGTGCCGTTCGCGGTGTGACGTACGCGGTGGAGAATGCGCAGCTACCAGCCGTGCTGTTGCTGGCGATGGTGGCACTGCTCACCGCTGGCCTGTACCTCAGCACGCTCAAGACGCAGCGTTGGCGACCGGCGGTTGTCGCCTCGGGCCTGTGGGCCATCGTGGCGTTGGTGGGTGGCGTGATCTATCCCAGCGCGATGCAGTCGCTGGTGGTCGCACCGAACCAGAAGGACAAGGAAGCAAAGTACATCGCCTACAACATCGAGGCCACGCAGCATGCGCTCGGCATCGATGGAGTGAAGGTCGCGCCCGTCGAGTTCGGCGATCTCACGTCGACGGACCTGACGAACAATGTGGCAGCGCTACAGGATGTGCGGCTACTGAAGCCCACCGCGGAACTGGAGACACGGTTCCAAGCCGATCAGCCGCGACCGAACACGAAGGTCATCGACGTCGACCCCGATCGTTACGAAGTCGATGGCACCATTCGCCAGGTGATCGTGGGCGCGCGCGAACTCGATCTTGCCAACGTGGGCAACAAGTCGTGGCAGGGAACGCACCTCATCAACACACACGGGTGCGGCCTCATCGTGTCGCCTGCCGGCCAGATCACGGCCAGTCGTAAGCCTGCGTACGACGACACCATCGCCAAGGTGGATCGGCCCGAGTTGTACTTCGACAGCTCGTCGAGCGGCTATGCGATCTTGAACACTTCTGTGACGGAGCAGCCCTGCGATGGCCAGGAAGTCGCCCCTTACGAGGGCAGCGGCGGCGTGCTGCTGGATTCGACACTGCGCAAGCTGGCGTTCGCCTTGGACGAGTGGGATTACAACCTGATCGGTACCAGTTCCATCACCGACGAGTCTCGTTTGATTTCCGTGCGCAGTGTCAGCGATCGGGTGGCGACGATTGCGCCCTTCCTGTCGCTCGATGGCGACCCGTACCCGGTGGCCGTCGACGGTCGGATCGTCTGGGTGATCGATGCCTACACCACCAGCAATCGGTATCCGTTCGGTGAGGGCGCAGACCTGAAGCAGCTCGAGCCCGGCAGTGGCCTCGACCTTCCGCTGAACTATGTTCGCAACAGTGTGAAGGCCGTGGTCGACGCCTATGACGGCTCGGTGAAGTTGTACGAGATGGACGCGACGGACCCCATCTTGAAGGTGTGGGAGTCCGCATTCCCAGATCTGTTCCTGCCGCTGTCGGAAATGCCGACCGAGCTGCGGAATCACCTGCGCTACCCGGAGGAACTGTTCCGAATTCAGACCGCGGCGTACTCCAAGTACCGGCTGCCGGCCAGCCAGTTCTTCGAGCGCAATGGCGCCTGGTCGGTAGCGCAGGCGGCACCCGAGCAGACCAAGAACCTGCTCGACGCAGCGGGCACGGTGGTCACCGAAGAAACGGTGGCCACCGAGACAGTGGTCAGCGAGCAGTTCGCCTCGGACAGCAACTCGCCCCGCTTCGAGCCGTACTACGCGATGTTTCACCCGGCCGGCGACGGTGAGGTGTCCTTCCAGCTGTACCGCCCGTTCCAGCCGTTCAGCCCTGCCGACGAGTTCAAGAATCTCGTTGCATACATGACGGCCAGCAGCGACCCGGAGACGTACGGCCAAATGGTCGCGTACACGTTGCCGGAAAGCACGCAGATAGACGGCCCGTTCAACGTCGGCGCGTCGATGGTGTCCACCCCGGATGTCTCGGCGTACATCACGGTCAACAACCAGCAGGGCTCGACGGTGCTGCTCGGTGATCTCCAGATGCTGCCGGTCGCTGACGGCGTGCTCTGGTTCCGGCCGCTCTACGTCGAGTCGAAGGGTTCTGGCCAGCCGCTGACGAACAAGATGATCGTCAACTACAAGGGCAAGGTTGCAATGGGCGAGTCGTTCACCGATGCCGTTCGTCAGCTGTTCCCCGGCTTCCGCGCTGACATCGGCGATGTGCTGGGTAGTACTCCGGTGGACCCGGGCACCGAGCCGGGGACCGACCCCGGCAACGAGGGCGCGACGGCGCAGGAGCTGCTGACCCAGGCGCAGGACCTGTTCGATCAGGCAGATACGGCGTTGGAGAACAGGGACCTCGCCACCTACGACGAGAAGGTCAAGGCCGCTCGCGCGTTGGTGGCCCAGGCACTGGAGATGCTGGACACGTAGCCCGGCAGCTGTCGAGCGGCTGGCGGCCAGGGCTCAGGGCTTGCGGCGGACTTGTTCGGCGAGTGCGGCGAGGTCTTGGCGGAACGCAATCTCATACCGCGCTTGCTCGGCGGCCAGCTTCACCTGCGAGGTCTTCAAGCTGCCGATCACTTCGTCGCTGATACTGCCGCTGGCAACCTCGTTGCTGTGCGCGGCCAGGCCGTCGATATCGCGACCGAGCTCGCTGACCTGGTTGGCCAGTTCGGTGCTGACCGAGTTGAGGCGCTGCTCGATGGCCGCTACCTGTTCGGTGGCCTGACGGGTGGTGGTGTCGTTGGCGGCAACACGCTCGGCCAGCTGAGCGATCTGAGTAGTAATACCTTCGTTGCTGCCGAGGCGGTCGGCAATGGAGTTGACCCGATCACGCAGGTCAGCGTCTCCCGTGGCGGCGAGCGCGGCGGCGCGACGGTCTTCGGTTTCGTTACTGAGCTCGCTGATGCGATCGCGCAGGCTGCCCAATTGCGCGCCGAACTCGGCTTGTGCGCTCACCCGGGCGTTGAGCTGTGCGAGCTGGCTACTGAACGAGTCGATGGCACCGACGCGCTCGGCGAGTGCGTCGATGCGAGCGATGGTGTCGTTGTCGGGCCTGGCCGACACCAACGCCGCAGCGGTCTCTGCTGGCTGATCGGCCTTCGCCGTCAGCTCGCCGAGGCGAGCTTCCAGGTCTCCGACGCGAGCGGCGTCCGGAGCGCTTTCGATGCGGGCGCTGAGCTGATCGAGGCGTGCCAGTAGGCCTGGATCTGCTACTGGTCCCGCTTCTACCTTGGCGGCGAGAGCGTCCAGACGGCTGGCAATGGTCGGGTCCGGTGCGCTGACCGAGCTGGCCGCCTCAAGGTGAGCCGCCAGCGCGTCGATGCGCGCAACCAACTCGGGGTCGGTGCCGGTAGGTGCGGCGGTTGCGGCGGCCTCGCCGGGGTTGTTGGCTGCGTTGGTTGCAACGGTGGCCGCTGCCGTGGCCTTCGCGGCAGCGTTCTCGGCGTTGGCGTGAGCCGCAGCAGCAGTTTTGGCGACGACCTCGAGCTGGGCCTGCAGTTCAGTGACCTCGCTGCGCAGATCGCCGCCGGTCGGCTGCTGGGTGGAGATGGCGGTGGTGGTGGCATCGAGCGCGGCGAGGCGCGTCTCCACGAGTGCCTTGGCCTGCTCGCTGGCGTCGAGCCGTGCGCGGAGGTCCATCATTTCGCTGCGCAGCGCAAGGAAATCGGCCGGGTCGACTGAGTATTTCTTGCCCTTTGCGCGCGTGGCTGGAGTAACCGTTGGAACAGCCTTCGTCGCACTTGGTGCGGGAGGCGGCGTATTGGCGGGTGCCGTCGCGGGTTTTGATGCCGAGGGCTTCGGCTTCTTGCTGAACAGTCCCATGAACTTCTCCACACGCGAGGGGTTTACGATTGAGCATCGCTGCTCGTTACCGTACTCCGGTCGAGCTCTTTGGAGGTCGCCATGCCGTACAACCAACTTGATCGCCTCGTGTACGACGCCGATGCACACATCATGGAGCCACCCAGCTGGCTGCGCGATCACGCCGACCCCGACATTCGCGATCGGCTGCCCACGCTGGATCTCAGTGGCGGCAACGAGCTGCAGCAAACGGGTTCGGTCGACGAGCAGTTGGCTGATCTCCACGTGACGTTTCAGAAGCTGACAGCACGGCATGGTAGCGACGAGTATCAGGCCGTCGAGGCCGCCGAAATCATGCTGCGGAAGAACTTCGCGGCCACAGGTTCGTTCCTGGCGCAGGACCGTTCCCGGGCGCTCGATCTGTTGGGATTCGAAAGCCAGCTGATGTTCAACACATTTCACAACGGCCGGCTTTTCCACTGGGAACACACTGGCGATATGGCCTTGGCGTATGGCGCCGCTCGCGCGCACAACCGTGGCATGGTCGAGTTCTGCTCTGCGGACCGTCGGTTGCTTCCTACCTGTTACGTGCCGCTCGCCGACTTCGACATGGCCGCTTCGATGGCCGCCGAGTCGGTGGCCATGGGCGCCGCTGCGCTGCTCATCGCCAGCGGCTGCCCGGCCGGTCATTCGCCGTCGCACCGTTCCCTCGACCGCGTCTGGGCGATAGCGCAGGAGGCAGACATTCCGGTGGTGTTCCACGTTGGCGGCACCGGCGACCTGATCGACCGTGACTATTTCAACAACGGGCTCCCAATTCCTCCCGATTTCCATGGCGGTGCAGAAAACTTCCGCTCGGTCGACTACATGGCCATTCCTTTTCCCCCGATGCAGACCTTGGCGACGATGGTTTTCGACGGCGTCTTCGACCGCTTTCCCGGGCTACGAATTGGCGTCATCGAGCAGGGCGCAATTTGGGTGCCCAGCTGGATGCGGCAGATGGAGAGCGCCTTCGAGGCGTTCGGCAAGCACGAGGAGCGCGTGCGGTCATTGAAGATGCGCCCCAGCGACTACGTGCGCCGATCGATGAAGTTTGCGCCGTACCCCACCGAGGACGTCGGCTGGATCATCGAGCAGGCCGGCCCGGAGACGGTGCTGTTCAACAGTGACTACCCGCACGTCGAGGGCGGCCGCCGGCCTATCGAACGGTTCGAGCGCAGTCTCGGTGATGCCACCGAAGCGGTGCGCCAGGCGTTCTACTGCGACAACTTCCTACACCTGATGGGTGCCGCCGCCCGCCACCTGCAACCTGTGAGCTGAACTACCCCAAACGGCGAGCTGCTGCGGGGGCGGCCGGGCAGGGGCTATCGAACTCGGTAGCGTCGCTCGCTATGTCTGGTAACCGTCGTTCGGGTGATGGGTTCATGCGTTGCTCCGATGGACATACGCGATGGGGCGTCTTTGGTGCGGCCGGTGTGGTGTTCGTCGTTCGCCCGCCTGCGGGGCGGCCGTCGGTGATGTTGCAAATGCGTTCTGCGTGGGCGCACGAGGGCGGCACCTGGAGCTGCGCGGGTGGCGCGCTCGACGAAGGCGAGAGCACCTACGAGGCTGCGCTACGCGAGGCGAGCGAGGAGGTTGGCGAGATTCCCGCCGACCATCACGAACTCGGTGAGTACGTGTTCGCACCGTCCACCGACTGGAAGTACACGACCGTGGTGTTGGAGGTTGGCGAGCGCTTTGGCATCTCGGCCAACTTCGAGACGGATGCGGTGGCGTGGGTACAGCTCGATGAGGTGGAGACGCTGCCACTGCACGCCGGGTTCGCAGCCGCGTGGCCGCATCTACGGGCGATCATCGAGTCAGCCGGAACGCGGGCGTAGGCGCAGGCCGGCCATGCCGCCGTCCACAGCCAGCCAGGTGCCGGTGGTCGCGCCGGCCATTGGCCCGGCAAGGTACAGCACTGCGGCGGCGACTTCGTCGGCTGTCACCAATCGTCCAGTCGGCTGCCGGGCTTCCAGGGCAGCGCGCTCCGCAGAAGGGTCGTCCGCCTTGTCCAGCAGGCGGCCGATCCACGGTGTGTCGGTGGTGCCCGGGTTGACGCAGTTCACCCGAATGCCTTCGCGGAGGTGGTCGGCCGCCATGGCCAACGTCAGCGACAACACGGCGCCCTTGGTAGCGCTGTAGAGGGCGCGCTCCGGCAAGCCGGCGGTTGCCGCGATGGAGCACGTGTTGACCACTGCGGCATGATCCGATTGGCGCAGGTGGGGCAGCGCTGCCTTCATCACACGGACCATGCCGAAGACGTTGATGTTGAACACGTGGTGCCACTCGTCGAGAGAGTTGGTCTCGACGGTGCCCTGCGCGCCGATGCCGGCATTGTTCGCCACGATGTCGATGCCACCAAGCGCCGTCGCCGCAGCCGCCACCGCGGCGTCGACTGATTCGCTGTCGGACACGTCGGCGACGAAGCCGATGGCGCCGTCCGGCGAGCCGCTGGGGTCGAGATCGAGAACAGCCACTGATGCGCCGCGGGACAGCGCCGCCGCGGCAATGGCGCAACCGATACCGGAGGCGCCGCCGGTGACAAGCAGCCGCAGACCATTGAGATCGTTCATCGACATCAGCGGCTATTGAGCGGAGGGCGCGGATCGGGCCGCAATGACCGGTGGGTACAGCGGAATGTTGTGCTCCACCAGAGAACGGCGGATGGCCATTCGCACCTCGCGCATAGCGGCCCAGTGCTTGCCGGGGCGAGTGCGCACAGTGACGCGCAGCACGGTGCCGGTGGCGTCGACACGTTCGACACCGAGGATCGCCGGCGGTTGCAGCAGCACTTCGGCGACCTCGGGAACCTCGACGGCGACAGCGATGCCTTCTTGCACCGCGGCCAACGCGTCGTCGATGTCGCCGTCGTACCAGATGCTGATGTCGACAAGGCCCTGCGACCAACTGCGAGTGCGGTTGCCCACCCGTTGGATCACACCGTTAGGCACGTTCCACAGGGTGCCATCCACGCCGCGCACGCTCATCATGCGCAGGGTGATGGCTTCGACGGTGCCGACGGCTTCGCCGATGTCGACTTCCTCACCGACGCCACACTGGTCCTCGAGCAGGATGACGAAGCCGGCAATGCAGTCGCGAACCAGGCTCTGTGCGCCGAATCCGACCGCGATACCGGCGATGCCGGCGCCGGCAAGCAGCGGCCCGAGATTGATGTTGAACACGCCGAGCACGATCAACACGGCAATCGTCCACACGAACCACGACACAGATGCACGACTGACTGCCGCCAGCGTCGATGCGCGCGATTGTTCGCGCGCGCCCAGGACGGTTGCGCCTTCGGGCCGGTCCATTCCGATCTTCACCATTGCCCCGTTGGCCAGTTGCCTGCTGCTGGAAAGGCGGGTGACGAATGCGGACACGACTTTGCGCAGGTAGCGATTGACGACCCAGGCGACGAGTAGGACGACCACCGCAACGAGCGGACGTGTGACGAACCAATCGGCGGCGCGGGCGATCATGCGGTTGTGAGTGAGGTTCCAGGCGCCTTCACAGAACCACGTGGGTGTGGCGGAGCATGCCGACTCCAAACCCGGGTCGAGTTCGACAGCAGCTGCGAGCCAGTTCACGCGTCGGAGGCTAGCCCTGAGCCGGGCACCGCGAGGGCGACCGGGACCGGAGGGTGTGACCGATATTGCGTCGATTGTTGCGTCCGCGAACGGTACGTTTGATTGCCGTGAGCAACCATCCCTTCGTCCCCTTGCGCCACCGCGAGGTGCGGCTGCTGTGGGGTGCGGCGGTTGTCTCCGATGTTGGTACCTGGGTGCAGCTCATCGTGGTCGGCAGCCTTGTGGCCGCCGGCACCGGCTCGGCAGTGCAGACCGGCCTGGTCGCGCTGGCCACCTTCATGCCGCAAGGCATTGCTTCCCCGGTCGGCGGTTTGCTGGCCGACCGTTACGACCGGCGCAAGGTCTTCGCATGGGCGCTGATGCTGCAGGCCATGGTCACCGTCGTGCTGGCCGTCGTGCTTGGCATGGGCGTGCGCGCCCCGGCGGTGCTGACGCTGTTGATCTTGCTGGGCAGTGCTGCCGGCGCCACCGGTGCGCCCAGCTATGCCGCAATGCAGCCCGACCTGGTGCCGCCCGAAGAACTGATGGCAATGGTCTCGCTTGGTGTCTACTCGTGGAACAGCGGTCGCATCATCGGGCCGCTGCTGGGTTCGGTGTTGGTGCTCGCCGTTGGGCCGGCCTGGACGATTGGTTTCAACGCGCTCAGCTTCGTGGTGATGGCCGGAGCGGTGTCGCTGGTGCGTCGCCCGTTCCGACCGCACGGTGCTGACATGGACATGACGGCCACCGTGCGCGGGCGCCTGGTCAGCGGCTGGCGCACCATGCGCGCCACGCCGGGCTGTTGGCACGGCGTGGTGTTGCTGGTCATCTTCAACCTCACCATCGTCCCGTTCATGGGGCTGATCCCCATCTTCGTGAACCTCGAGTTCGGTGGCGGCACCGGGCTCACCGGCGCAGTCGCGTCGGCGCAGGGCATCGGCGCCATCTTGGGCGGCGTGACCATCACGATGTTGGCCGCTCGCCATCGTCGCTCGTATCTCCTGGCGCGCCTGGTGCTCGTGCTGTCGCTGGCGCTGTGGAACTACGCGCTGGCGCCGAACATGGCGTGGCTCATCGTCGGCAGTGCAGTCCTGGGTGCGTGCTCCGCCAGCATTTTCATCACTTCGTCGGCAATCATCCAGCGCGATGCGCCGTCGGCCAGCCGTGGTCGCGTGATGTCGATCATGCAGGCGGCGATGGGTATCTCCTACGGCATCGGCCTGCTGTTCATCGGCTCCATCGGTGACGCCACCAACCTGCGCGTTGCGTTCGCCGTCGGTGCCACACTGCTCGTCGTGTTCTTCGGTCTCCTCACGCTTCGCTCGCGCCACTGGCGTGCAGCAATCGATGGCACGGAGGTGCTGGCTATCGACCGCGTCGACGCCGGTACTCTCTCCGTCGCCTGCGGCGACTGACTCGGATGGCGTCATCGGTTGGCGGGCTGCATCATGTGGAGTTGTGGGTGCCGGACCTCTCGCGAGCCGTTGCTTCGTGGGGCTGGTTGCTGCAGGAGTTGGGCTACAGCGAGTTCCAGTCGTGGGAGCACGGTCGCAGCTGGCAGCTCGGCGCCACCTACGTGGTGGTCGAGCAGTCGCCAGCGTTGGTTGGCGAGGTGCACGAGCGCTGCCGGCCCGGCTTGAATCATCTCGCCTTCCATGCCGGGGATACTGCCGATGTGGACCGGTTGGTGTCTGCAGCTCCGCGGCACGGTTGGTCGCTGATGTTCGCCGACCGGCACCCACATGCTGGTGGCCCCGACACTTACGCGGCGTATCTCGAGAACTCCGACGGCTTCGAAGTAGAGCTGGTCGCCGACCTGTCCTGAGTCACTACTCGAGGAGGATGGTGAGTGCTGCGGCCTGAATTTGAGCCACGGCGGCTGCAGGGGTGATTTGGCCGCAGAGCGCGTCGTGGATGGCGTGCCAGCCGATGTCTTCGACCTCGGGGAAGCGTGGGTGCGGGGGGTACGTGATCATCGCCTGCTCGATGGTGTCGGTGATGATGTCCAGCCGGCGCCGGTCGGTGTCGTTCACGTGCTCGACGGCAGCGAACGCGCCCACATGCGCGCACACGCTGCCGCCCTGCGCGTCGAGCGTGTGGGCGGGAGCACTCATCAGCGTGTTGAGCAGAGTGGTTGCGGCGGGCACGTCGCCGCAGGTGGTCGGAATGGCCCAGGCGTGGCAGCCGGCGTAGCTGACCCACCGGTGCGAACCGGCCGGGTAGCGGAACGGTTCCAGCGTTCTGGTCGCGGCAGATCCACACTCAGTGTCGATCTGCCGCGACCAGACTGCGCCCCACGCGCCTGGCCACATGCCAGCAGCATCGACCCGGCCGTCGAGCAAGGCCGCGTCGACCTGGTCGTAATGCCAGTCGGGCAGGTCGTCGGGCGCGCGTGCAGCCAGTTGGCAGAGCAGCTCGACGGCGACGACGGCTTCCGGCGAGTCGATGCAGGGGCGGCCATCGTCGGTGAACAGTTGGCCGCCGCTGCCGACGACCAGTTCGAAGAACGTGCCGAACAGCCCCGACTCGCGACCGCTGAACCCGAACACGACGTTGCTGGCAGCGAGGGCGGACCATGTATCGGGCGGGTTGGGGAGGTGCGACCACATGATGCGCACGTCGATCAGGCGTGGCACGCACAGCAACGCACCCTCGAAGCGGCAGAGATCGACCGCGAGTGGTGCGAGTTCGCTGGCGTCCACCAGCGTGTCGAGCGGCCGCAGCCATAGGGCTTGCGACGGCGCGTACTTGGAGTGAGTTGCGATCAGGTCGAGTCGTTCGCCGGCTTCCATCAGCTCCGCCACTCGCCGGTTCAACGTCGGGTGGTCGGCGTGGACGACCATTTCCACGTCGGACCAATCGAAGAGCGTGTACAGGTGGTCGTACATCGGCCCGCCGACAAGCGCTACCCGCAACGTCACTGAAATGCCCCCTCTTTTGGCCCTCGAATGACCCAGTCTCGCGCCTATGGTCGAGGGCACTATGACCGTGATTACATCAGTCACAACTCACGACCTTCGTGCCCGCACGTCGAAGTACGCGCACGGCAGCGATGCCAACCATCCGGACCCCGATTACTCGGCTGCCTATGTGGTCCTGCACACCGACGGTTCGCTGGAAGGTCACGGCATGACCTTCACGATCGGTAAGGGCAATGAGCTGTGTTGTGCGGCGATCGAGGCGCTCAGTGAGCTGGTGGTCGGACGTCAACTCAGCGACCTCACCGACCACATGGGTGCGTTCTGGCGCAGTGTGACCAACCACTCGCAGCTGCGCTGGCTGGGCCCGGACAAGGGCGTGATCCACCTTGCGACGGCCGCGTTGGTGAACGCGGTGTGGGACCTGTGGGCGAAGGAACGCGGGGTGCCTGTGTGGCAGCTGGTGGCTGATCTGGAGCCGGCGCAGTTCGTCGACTGCATCGACTTTCGGTACCTGCGCGATGAGGTCGACGAGATGCGAGCGCTAGAGATGCTGCAGCGCGCGCAGACCGGCAAGGCCGAGCGCTTGGCCGAGCTGCGGCGTGACGGGTACCCCGCGTACATCACCTCCGTGGGTTGGCTCGGCTATCCGGAGGCGGAGGTGCGCCAGCGCTGCGAGGCCGCGCTGGGCCAGGGGTGGCGCAGCTTCAAGACGAAGGTCGGAATCGACCTGGCCAGCGACATGCGCCGATGTGAGGTGATGCGCGAGGAGCTGGGCAACGACATCCAGTTGATGGCCGATGCCAACCAGGTGTGGGACGTGCAGCAGGCCATCGAGTGGACCAATCAGCTGCAGTCGTTCGGCCTCCGCTGGATCGAGGAGCCCACCCATCCTGACGACATTCTCGGACATGCGACCATTCGGCGTGGTGTGCGACCAGTGGGTATCGCGACCGGGGAGCATGCCGCCAACCGAGTGATGTTCAAGCAACTGCTGCAGGCCGAAGCCATCGACTACGCGCAGGTGGATGCCTGCCGGCTCGGCGGTCTCAATGAGGTACTGGCGGTGCTGCTGCTCGCAGGCGCGAGGGGTGTGCCGGTGTGCCCTCATGCGGGTGGCATCGGCCTGTGCGAGTACGTGCAGCACATCTCCATCATCGACTACCTGTGCGTCAGCGGCTCGCTCGCCGACCGCACCACTGAATACGCCGACCATCTGCACGAACACTTC
>Ga0105046_10003338_pt1 | contig 25461 bp, 12 predicted proteins | sample MAT03_FD_78385 | JGI IMG/M metagenome (GOLD analysis project Ga0105046, IMG submission 78385) | Freshwater microbial communities from Lake Fryxell liftoff mats and glacier meltwater in Antarctica - MAT-03 (megahit assembly) | ecosystem: Environmental > Aquatic > Freshwater > Ice > Liftoff...
GCCGGATCGACGGCTGCCGCCCGCGCCCGCATCCCCGGGTTCCGACCGGCTCGACAGATCGGCCATGCCTGGCGCGCCAACGCCCCGGCCGGATCGACAGATGCCGCCAGACCTGACAGCGCATGCCGTCGGCCTCGCAGCAGCCTTGCCGCCCACTCCCCCCCCGCTGGTCCCGACCGCCGCTGCCCTGCCGCCTGCTTCGGCAGCACTGCCGCAAGGCGCGCCATCCGTGCTGCACCCCGCACAGCCAACCGCCGGATCGCCCGCATTGCCACACACGCAGCCAACCGCACAGCAAACTGGACAGCCAGCCAGGCAGTCACGCACCCTGCCAGCCGCAATGCCAGCCCTACCGCCAGCCGCACAGCTCCCTGCTCAGGCGACAGCGCAGCAACCTGGACGGGCACTCGCACCTTCACCAACACAGCCAGCCACGCAGCAATCTGGACAGGCGCTGGCGCAGTCACCAGCACAGCGAGCCGCGCAGCAACCTGGACAGCCACCCGCGCAGTCACCAGCACAGCCAGCCGCTCAGCAACCCGGACAGGCGCTGGCGCAGTCACCAGCACAGCCAGCCGCGCAGACGCTCGCGCTGATATCCTTGCCGCAACTTGCCCAGCCAACCGCACAGTCAGCAGTGCAGTCAGCCGTGCAGTCAAGCGCACAGCCAGCCGCACTGTCAGCCGCGCAGCCAAGCGTTCAGTCAGCTGCGCAGCCAAGCGTGCAGCCAAGCGCGCAGTCAGCCGCGCAGCCAACCGCGCTGACAGCCGCGCAGCCAAGTGTGCAGCCAACCGCACAGACAGACACACTGTCAGCCGCACAGTCAGCCGTGCAGGCAGCCGTGCAGCCAGCCGCGCAGTCAGGCGCGCAGTCAGGCGCGCAGTCAGGCGCGCAGTCACCCGTCGCTGCGCCGGCCGCTGTCCGGGCCGTCGCAGAAACAGCGGTGGCGGGTCAGGCGCCCTCGCTGCGCCCTCAGGCCGCAGCGCCGACAGACCCCGCCCCCCTTTGGGCAGCGTTGCAGCCGGTGGCGCTGGACCCCGCCCATCTGGAGCGCAATCTGGTCATAACCGCCGCCCGCCGCGACCCCGCGCATGGCGCGTTCGACGTGTTGCGCACCCGCCTGCTGGGCGCAATGGCGGACAAGGGCTGGACCAGGGTCGGCGTCACCTCGCCCACCAAGGGCTGTGGCAAATCGTTCAGCGCGATGAACCTGGCCGTCGCTCTGGCCCGCTATGAATCGCGGCGCACCATTCTGATGGATATGGACCTGCGCCTGCCCAGCCTGGCGCGGTCACTGGGTGTGACGCCGCCCGGCAGCATGGGCGATCTGCTGCGCGGCCTGACCCCCCCGGCCCGGCATCTGCTGCGGGTCGCCCCGAACGGCCAGCATATCGGCAATCTGGCGCTGGGCCTGAATACCCAGGCCGAAACCTATGCGGCCGAACTGTTCCAGGAAGACCGGACCCGCGCCGTCCTGGCGCAGATCGAGGCCGACTACCGCCCCGACGTGATGCTGTTCGACCTGCCCCCCGCGCTGGCACAAGATGATGTCATCGCGTTTCGGTCGCATTTCGACTGCATCCTGATGGTGGTCGGCGGCGGCATCACCACCGCGCGCGAAGTGCGCGAGGTGGTGCGGCGTCTGGGCGAGGACAAGCCGGTGGTCGGTGTGATCCTGAACATGGCCGAAGGACAGGGCGTGGGCGAATACGCGTACTGAGCCATGGCCCCTGGCGGCGGTTTGCGGTTGAAGCGGACCAGTCAGGCAAAGCTGAGGCCAGCGCCCGACTGCGGGGGTCAAGCGAAACGCCCGCAGCGGGGGGGCGGCCGGGCAGCGCCCGTGATTCCCCGCGTGGCTCCCCCCGTGGTTCCCCCCCGTGGTTCCCCCGTGCTCCCCGCGTGGTTCCCCGCGTGGTTCCCCGCGTGGTTCCCCCGTCATTCCCCCCTCGGTTCCCCCCTCGGTTCCCCCCGTGGATCCCCCCCGTGGTTCCCAAGGCGTAAAGTGCCATCGGCCCGGCCAGGCGAGTGGCATCAGGTGCGAACCGCTTTAGCGGCGGCGCGATGCCACCGGCACGGGCACTGGGGCGCGGTTCAGAAAGGGCAGACTGGCGATCCAGCCCGTCAGCACGCCGCTGGCCCCGACCGCAGCGCCGCCAGCAATCGCCAGCACAGCCAACAGCGCCGACAGCCAGCGCCGCCGCCGGACCGTGCCGCGACTGCGCAGATGCGGCACGACGATCACCGGCTGCACACCCAGTTCCCGCTCCAATTGCGCCGCCGTGCGGATTGCGGGGTTCAGCACCTCGAGCATCAGGGCCAGCCCCATCGCGAACAGCACCGCTGCCACCGCCCCGGCCAGCGCCAGCTTGCGCCGACTGGCCGAGACCGGGAATTCCGGCGGGATTGCGGTTTCCAGCACCTCGTAACGCTCGACCTCGTTCTGGCTTTCCAGCAACTGGCCCATCGCGGCCTCGGTTCGCCGGGTCGTGACGACGGCGAACTCGGCCTCGAGCCCGTCCAGTTCGCGGCTGAGCGCACCCAGCGCCCGCTCGACCTCGGGGGCGGCGGCAATTGCCGCCTGGGTATCGGCAACCGATGCGGTCAACACCTGCCGCTGGTCCAGCAGCAGGGCCATCTGGCGGCTGACATCCTCGGCCCGCAGGCGTTCGCGGTCCGATTCCAATTGCAGGATCTGCTGGTCCAGCGCGATCACCTGTTCGTTCAGCCGGTTCAGCCGATCGCGCTGCGCCGTGACGCCGTCGGGCAGCGAGGCCATGTTCGCCTGGCGATAGGCGGCAATCCGCGCGTCGACAGTGCTGATCGCGGTGCCGACCCGGGATTCTTCGCCGATCAGAAAGTCCAGGGTGCGGCTGGCGCGACTGGCGCTGCGGCGGTCGGCCTCGGTGATGATGGTGGTGACGAAATCATTCGCCACATCCGCCGCCTTTTGCGGGTCGCCCATCCGCACCGCGATGGTCAGACCGGACGGCAGCGCGTCCGGGCGACCGGCCTGTGCAGGGTCGACCAGCCTGACGATGGTCATGCTGGCGCGCAGCAGGCCGACCCGGTTCGTCATCGAGGGCACCTGCGCAAACAGGTCCAACCGGGTGATCACGTCGACCAGATGGTTGCGCGACAACAGTTGCTGCTGGATCAGGTCCAGCTGAACCGAGGGGGCATAGGACGCGGTCTGATCCGCAGACAGGTCGGCGGCAATCCGGGGCGCTTCGATCTGGATGGTGGCACTGGCTTCGTACACGCGCGGCTTGCTTTGCGCATACCAGATCGCGGCGGGCACGCCGACCGCCGCGATCAGGATGATCATCGCCAGACGGCGACGCAGCGCCGACAGCACGTCGCGGATCGAGGTTATCGGGCCCATGGCCTGCCTTCCTGCCTGCGGCCAGGCGCACCGGCACCAGACCCGTATGTCATCTGACCGTCACGGTGCCGTCGCGAACCCGGTTCGCGCAAGCACTGCCTTGGCCATCAAGCCGCCGCACCCCGGTCACATTCTAGCGAAATTGCGGCGAATTGGCGATGGCAAAGCCCGCGATCCGACGCGACGGAGTGTTTCGGCATCGCCGTGCAATCGGCCATCTTTTCGCCGCAATCGGTCAGGCGGGCAGCGCGATGGCAGATATCAGATGGCCTTGCGCGACCGCCTGACGCACGGCAAAGCGGTGGCCTGCGGCAAACGGGCCTGCGGCGCGGTTCAGCCGCAGGGTGATCATGTCGTCGGCTGCGGCAATCGCGGTCAGATCGTGAAACCCCAACATGCAGCGGCTGCGCATGAACTGCGCCTTGTACGCGGCCTCTTTCGCCGAAAACAGGGCAAGCGCGGCGTCGGTATCCAACGTCCGCCCGGTAGCCGACCCCGGGGGCCGCGCCCCCGGCCCCCCGCAGGCGGGCGACCAGATCGACCCGGCCAAGATGGCGCGTTCGGCTGGCGTCGCGACCTCGGCCCCGATCGCCATGGCCAGCGGCCGGTTCGGTTCGATGTCGATCCCCACTGCGCCGGTATCCGACAGGCGGGCAACGACGGCCAGACACCAGTCGCCGCCATGGGTGATGCTGCCGGTCAGGCCGGGCGGCCAGATCGGCGGGCCGTCCGCGCCGCAGGGCAAGGGCGCAGGGCCTGGGCCAAAGGCGGCCAGGGCGGTTCGCGCAGCAGTTCGCCCGGCGGCAAAGCTGGCGCGGCGCGCGGGAACGGCGCGGCTGATGGCCGCCTGTTCGGCCGGGTGCAGCGGGCCGTGCAGGTCCGCGATCAGGCCACCCGCGACACGGACCCAGGCGGGCAGCAGCGCGCGGGCCGCCGTCACCGGGCTGTCGTTCACCCCTGCCCCGCGCGCCGGGCCCGCAACGCGCGCCGCCGCGCCATTGCATCGTCGCGCGCCGCCTCCTCGCCGGGGGCGGGGTCCGGCACGGTTACAGGCTGGGCCGGGACAGAGGCCGCTTGTGGTGCCACGGGGGTCGATAGGGAGGTTGCTACAGGATTTGCTGCAGGGGCAAGCGCCTCGTCCACCCGCCGCGCCAGGGCGGCAAGGGTGGGAAAGCGGAAGATGTCGGTGATCGACAGCGCCTTGACCCCCAGCATATCGCGGATATCGCGATGCGCCTGTACCGCCAGCAGGGAATGGCCGCCCAGAGCAAAGAAACTGTCGCGGGGCCCGATGTCGGCCACGCCCAGGATCCGCGCCCAGATCGCCGCGATGCGACCCAGCGTGCCCTCGGCGGGCACCGGCACTGCTGCGGCGTCGCGCACCGAAGGCGCGGGCAGGGCCTTGCGGTCGACCTTGCGGTTGGGCGTCAATGGCATGGCGTCCAGCGCCACGATCCGCCCCGGCACCAGATGCGGCGGCAGCGCCTGCGCCAGCGCCGCCTTCAACGCAGCCTCGGCCAGCGACGCGGGCGTGACATAGGCCACCAGGATCTGTGCCCCCGGCTGATCCTCGCGCACCAGTGCCACCGCCTGCCGCACCCCGGGCAGCGCCGCAAGCGCCGCCTCGACCTCGCCCAGCTCAACCCGGTAGCCGCGCAATTTCACCTGGCCGTCGCCTCGGCCCAGAAAATCAAGGCTGCCATCCACCCGCCACCGCGCCAGATCGCCGGTGCCATAGATGCGCCCGCCCGCCCGGAACGGATCGGGGCGGAACCGGTCGGCGGTCAGGTCGGGCCGCTGGTGATATCCGTGCGCCACCCCGGCCCCGCCGATCCACAACTCGCCCGTCTGGCCCAGCGGAACCGGCCGCATCGCGGCGTCCAGCACATGGGTCTGCGTATTGGCGATGGGCGTGCCGATGGCGGCAATCGCATCGGTGCCGGTGGCAGGGCCGGTCGTGGACCAGATCGTGGTTTCGGTCGGGCCGTACATGTTGGTGATCGTGGCACCGGTCGCCTGGCGCAGATCCTGCACCAGACCGGCCGGCAACCCTTCGCCCCCGATCAGCAGATGCGACACCCGGCCCAGCGCGGCGCGGCTGTCGGGGTTGGTCGCGATCATCCGTGCCATCGACGGGGTGCATTGCAGGTGCGTCACACCATGACGGACGATCTGCGCGGCGATGGAAAAGTCATCCTCGGCCGGGCCGCCCGCCTGATTGGCCGCCTGATTGGCCGCCCGCAGCACCTGCGCCAGCGGCACCAGCCCCGCCATCACCTGCGCCCGGGCGATGCCATAATCGATCAGGCAGGCGATTTCATCCACACCGATGCGTTTCAACTGCTCGACCCGCGCCAGCGCGTCGGCCACGGTGCCGAACAGGCCGGAATCGTCGAAATAGCGCTGAAACGCGAAATCGAGGATCGCCTCCATTTCGGCCTGGTCCAGGCTGCGCAGGTCCAGGTCCATCGGGGTCGCCACACCTTGCGGCTTCTTGAAGGCGGGAAAGGCCCAGGCATATTGCTTGATCAGCGCGGCGGCCGAACGCAGGTAGTCCTTCATCGGTTCGCGCGCCACATCGCGCGCCGCGTCGCGGCTGTCGGCGATGTAGGTGTGCAGCATCAGCGTGACGGTATGGTTGGCCGGATCATGCCCCGCTGCGCGCAAGGCGGCGTGATAGAGGCCGATCTTGCCCGCAACCTCGTCCACTGTCTGGCCCAGGAGATGGGTCAGCACGTTGGCGCCGATCGCCCCCGCCTCGCGCCAGGTATCGGGGTTGCCGGCGGTCGTGACCCAGATCGGCAGGGTTTTCGACACCGGGCGCGGTTGCGTGACCACCGCGTGGCTGCCGCCGCCGGCGGTGGGAAACGCCACCGCCTCGCCCGCCCACAGGCGGCGCAACTGGTCGATGCCGCGCAGCATCGCCGCCTTGTTGCCGGGCGGCGTGTTTTCCGGGCGCAGCACGAAATCATCCGGCTGCCAGCCCGATGCGATGGCCAGCGCCGCGCGGCCGTTGGTCAGGTTGTCGATCACCGCCCATTCCTCGGCGATCCGGGCGGGATGGTGCAGCGGCGCGACGCACGACCCGGCACGCACCGACAGATTGCGCGTGACCGCCGCCACAGCCGCGCCCGTTACTGCCGGGTTGGGGTAAAGCCCGCCAAAGGCATGGAAATGGCGTTCCGGCGTCCAGACCGCGCAAAAGCCGTTGTCATCGGCAAACCGCGCCCCGTCCAGCAGCAGCGCGTACTTGTCGCGGCCCACACCGTCGTCATTGCCCCAATAGAACAGGCTGAACTGCATCCCCCGGCCGGTGACCGCAACCGGACCCGCCGACACCAGCGCCCGGTCCCGATCCGACGACAGCACCACCTTGAACCCGCGCGACAAGGTCCAGAACAGCGCCAGCACCGAGATATCGAACGACAGGCTGGTCACGGCCAGCCAGACATCACCCAGGCCGCGCCCGATCCGAGGATCCATCCCGGCCAGGAACGCGGCCACATTGCGATGCGCCACCATCACCCCCTTGGGCCGCCCGGTCGAACCGGACGTATAGATGACATAGGCCAGATCATCCGGCCCCGCACCGGGCGACAGCGGCGTCGTGGGCGCGGCGGCGATGCGGGGATCGGCGTCGATCAGCAGCCGCCGCGCGGTGCCCGGCGTGGTCAGCGCGGTTTCGGTGACGACGACGGCGGCGCCCGAATCCTGCAGATACAAGGCGATCCGGTCGGCCGGATAGGCCGGGTCAAGCGGCACATAGGCGGCCCCGGCCTGCAGGATGGCGAGGGCCGCGATCACCATGTCGGGCGCGCGGCGCACATGCAGACCGACCAGCATGCCGGGACCGACACCCATCCCTTGCAGGACATGGGCCACCCGGTTGGCCCGGGCCTGCAGCTGGCCATAGGTCAGGGTCTGCCCTTCAAACGCCAGCGCGGGCGCGTCGGGGGTCCGGGCGGCCTGCCGGGCGATCTGGTCGTGCAGGCAGGCCGGATCATGGGCCAGGTCGGTCGCGTTCCATCCGGCCAGCAGCGCCTGTTCGGCCTTGGGCATGGCACCGGGCTGGTCGGTCAGGTGATGCGCCAACCGTGCGGCCCACAACGCAAAGGCCGCAGGTGACAACCGGGCAGGGTCGCCGTGCAGGCGCGCGGTGCCACCGCTGGTCCCTTGGGTCAACGCCAGGGTCAGCGCGGTGCCGGGCAGCAGGGCATCGGTGACCTCAGCCACTGCAACCTGCGGCAGGGCGGGCATCGGCTGGCCCAGCCGCATTGGCAGATCGGCGGCGTAGGGTGCGCATTTGCGCACCGCGTCCAGCGGTGTGGCGAACGCGCCACCCGCAAACCGCACCGGCACCCGGTCCGCCAGATCGCCGCCCGCATCCGTCCGGGCCAGCGACAGATCAAAACTGTCTTGCCCGCTGGACCATGCCAGCATCCGGCCCAGGCCCGCAAAGACGGCATCGCCCGTCATCCCCGCAGGCAGTGCGACATCGCTGACCAGCGGCGCTGTGGTCAGCCCACCGCCCAGCGGGGGCAACATCAGCGGCTGCAGCGTCAGCAGGGCCTGACGCCAGCCCGGCTCGGCCGCGATAGCGGCGGACATGTATCGGTCCAGGGCCGCGATGGAGGCGGCATCGGCCAAGGGCAGCACAACGCCCGGCGCGGGCAGGTGCGCCTGGGCGACCGGCCCGCCGGTCAGTTCCCGCAAGCCGCCCAGCAGCAGCGCCGCGCTGCCGGTCGCCACGGTCAACCCGGCAGGGCCATTGGCAAGGACAGTGCCCGGCGCGGCCTGGCCCGGCACGACCTGCGCCGTCCCCACGCAAATCACCCGGTCCGCCAGCGCCAGTTTGGCCAGACACAGCGGGTTGGCATAGTCGCCATGATCCAGCGCGCGGACCAGTGCGGCCCCGGCCGCCGCCGGACCGGTCAGATCGATGCGCCCCCCGCCTGCCGGGCGGTCATCGCGCCGGTGCAGACTGCGCCGCGTCAGATCCTGCGCTGCGGGGCGCAGCCCATGGGCGCATTGGTCGATCACCTCGGGCAAGCTGTCGATCCCGGCGGCAAAGCATCTGGTGTTCAGCGTCAGCGCCGTTTCATCCGGCGCGATATCGAACATCCGCTGCGCCAGCATCCGGCCCGCGTCCACACCGCCCTCGATCAGGTGCCAGGTGACGCCGTGCCGCGCCTCGCCCTGCAACAGCGCCCAGACCGGCGCATTCAACCCGGCATGGCGCGGCAGCGGGCCATCATGAAAGTTCACCGCGCCGCGCGTGGCCCGGGCCAGTACGGCGGCGGGCAGCAGGTCCAGATTGGCGACGCTGAACAGCCAGTCCGCCTGCGGCAACCGCGCATCCAGCCCCGGCCCGGCGTCGATCAGCGGCAGCCCGGCGGCCTGCGCCCAGGTCTGCACGGCGGCGTGGCGGCTGACCACCGCCAACAGCCGATGCCCGGCATCCACCAGCATCCGGCCCGCCTGCACGGCCAACGTATCATGTCCGATCAGGATTGCGGTGAACGACATCGGTGCTTCCTTGGTCACGGGACAGGGCGCGATGGTTGCGGGGCGGGGGGCCGGGCGGCGGGGCCGGGCCCGAATGCGGCGCGCAGATCATGCGCGATCAGGTGGCGCAGAAATCCCGGCGGATCGGCCCGCCGCCGCCCGGTCAGCACCGCGCGCAGCCGCTGCAACACACTGCCCTTGACCCGCGCCACGGTCGCCAGCAGGGCCACGAACCGTCCGTGATGTTTGTAGTAGTAATAGTAGCGCGAGTCGTACCAGTAATCCGGCACCTTGCGCCACGCCTTCATCCCGGTCGAGGCAGAGCCGATATGCGCCACTTCACTGTCGCGCACATAGTGCACCTGATAACCGGCCGCAGCCAGACGGCGGCACAGGTCGGTTTCCTCGTAATACAAAAAGAACGTCTCGTCGAACAGGCCGATCCGGTCCAGCACATCCATCCGCATCATCAGGCTGGCCCCGGCCAGCCAGTCAACCGTGATGCTGCGATCGGGAATCGGGATCGCAATCGCGTGATCGCGCAGCGCCCGGCTGATCGGTCCGATCTGTGCGGACCCTTCGAACTCGCCCAGGATCGAGGGAAAGCGGAAACTGGTCAGATGCGGCACGCCATCGGTGCCATGGATATAGCTGCCGGCAAAACCGGCCAGCGGATGCGCGGCCAGATGGTCGATCAGGCGGCGGATCGCGTCGGGCGCAGGGAACGCGTCCGAATTCAGCACATAGACCAGATCGGGCCGCGACCCGTCCGCCAGCCCGGCGCGAATGCCGAGGTTGTTGCCCGCGCCAAAGCCGCCATTGCGCCCGGCCTGCAACACCCGCACCCGGGGCATCGCAGTCGCAGCCCGGGACATGGCCTGAAACGACCCGTCGCCGCTGGCATTATCGACGATGATGATCTCGCCCGCGACCCCCGCAATCGCGGTCAGCGCGGCCTGGGTCGCGCGCAGCGTCATGTCGGGTGTACGCCAGTTCAGGATGATGGTCAGCACGGTCGGCGTTCCGGCGGTCATTCTGCCGCCTCCAGCCGCCTGCGCGGCGGATGGGCGCGCTCGGCCGCCTCGATCACCCGGCGCATCCGGGCGGCCAGCACCCGCACATTCGGTTCCAGCACCATCGAGTCATGGTCGCCCGGCACCTCGACCACCTCGACCCGGGGCGCAAGGCCGGTCCAGTCGTTATCGGGCAGGACATAGGCGCGTTCCTGCGAAATCCAGCGGTCCGGCGCGACCTGCCAATAGCCTTTCAGCGGCGGCCGGAACAGCGACAGCGGCCCGGCCCAGCGCTGGATCCGGTAATCTGCGATGGCCCGATAGAACGCCTGTTCAATCGCGGCATCGTGGAACTGCCCACTGTCATCGGCCTGCTTGGACCGGTCGCGCCGCAGCTTTCCCGCGACCCAACGCAGCGGATAGGCCGGCCCCTGCCGACGCAATTCCAGCCAGTGGATCATGTTCTTGTCTGCCCGGCCAAGCGGGCGGCGCTGCGGCAAGGGCGTGTCGAGCATCACCAGCGCGCTGACCGTTTCGCCCTGCGCGGTCAGCATCTGGGCAATTTCATAGGCGGTGATGCCGCCGCCGGAAAACCCGCCCAGCATATAGGGCCCATGCGGCTGCACCTGCCGCATTTCGGCCAGATAGTCGCGCGCCGCTTCCTGCATGGTCAGGTGCGGCGGGGCATCGCCCAGCAGCCCCCGCGCCTGCAGGCCATAGAACGGCCGGTCAGCGCCCAGCAAATGCGCCAGATGGCGCAGGTTCAGCACATTGCCGAACATTCCGGCCACCAGAAAGAACGGCGCGCGCGGGCCGCCTTCGCCCTGATGCATCGCCACCAGATGGGTAAAGCGGCGCTGTGGCCGGGCCGGGGCAGCGACGCCGGGGTCGGGGGCGGCAGCCCCCGCGCTGTCCGACACGCCCTGCGCGGCGATCAGTGCGGCGCAGGCCCGGATCGTTGGCGCCTCGAACAGGATCGAGATCGGGAATTCGACCTGGAAGGTCTTTTTCACCATCGCAAACAGCCGCACCGCGATCAGGGAATGCCCGCCCAGATCAAAAAAGCTGTCCAGTGCGCCGACCTGCGCCACGCCCAGCAGGTCCGACCAGAACCCGGCCAGCCGCTTTTCGATCTCGCCCTCCGGGGCCACGTAATCACCGTCCAGCTGCGGGCGGTCAAAAGCGGTGCCGGGGGTGGCCTGCTGCTGATCCGCCGCAGCCTCGGCCACCAGACCGGGCAGCGGCAGCGCGGTGACATAGATCTGGCGCGCCGGGCTGGCCAGCGCGCGAAAGAACGCATCCGCCCCTTCAGCGGCCCGGATGCCCTGGGCCAGGTTGTGGCGCAGCCGCTCCTCGGCCGCGGACAGGGGGCGGGGGCCGACGGGCCGGGCGACGGGCGCGGCACCAAAGCCGATAGTCCCGTCCAGCCGACGAACGGCAAAGCCCCGCACCTCGACCAGCACCGTGCCATCCGGCGCTGTGATCGTGACGTCGAACCGTGCGGTCTGGCCGCTGGCCCGGTTGGCCGGGTCGCTGCGGACATGGCTGCAGATGTCGGCGGTCAGGGGCGCAAAGACGCGGACATGGTCATAGCTGACCGGCACCCACAGATGCGCCGGCGTATAGCCTGCGATCAGCCCCATCGCCCAGCCGGTGGCATGATCCATCAGGCCGGGATGCAGGAGCATCCCTTCGGCCCCGTAATGCGGCAGGGTCAGGCGGGCCAGCCCCTCGCCCTGGCCCAGTGCGGTTTCGCGCAAGGCGTCCCAGCGGGGACCAAACGCCAGATGCGCCTCCTGTGCGCCTTTCAGCGCGCCGCGGATCGGCGGGGGCAGACGGGCGGCGATGGCGGCCAGGTCCAGCGGCGCGGGGCGCGCCAACGGCAACAGGCTGATGGTGCCTTCGGCATTCAGCGCAAAGGCCCCGCCGTCAACCGCGCTTTCCACCCGCAGATCATAGCCCGCATCGCTGCGCGGCAGGGTCAGGCGCATCTGGGTCGTCATGCCATCCGGGGTGCGCAACGGCGACAGAAAAGTCAGATCGTCGATGGCAAAGGCCGCGCCTTCGCCCTGCGCCACCATCGCCTGGGCCACCAGTTCCAGATATCCCGTGCCCGGCAGCAGTGCATCGCCCGCGCGGGTGCGGTGATCGTCCAGCACCCAGCGTTCATTGGGCGTCCAGCGCGCCAGATAGGTGCGGTTGCCGTCGGCATCGAACCCGGCCTGATCCAGCAGGGCCAGGTCCACAGCCTCGGGCGGCGGCGGGGGGCGGCCCACGCGGGCCTCCATCGCCTCGGCCGCCATGCCGATGCCCGACCAGATGCCCCAGTTGATCGCCGTCACCCGCGTCTTGCCACCGGTCCGCGACCGGGCGACCGCGTTCAGATAGGCGTTGGCAGCGACATAATCGACCTGCCCTGCGGGTGCGGTCGCTGTGCTGGTGCTGGCGAACAGCGCCATCCAGTCCAGCACGCCATCGGGAAACACGTCCAGCAACACCTGCGTGCCGTGCACCTTGGGGGTGAACACGTCTTCGATGGCGCCCGGCGTCTTGGCCAGGATCGGGGCGTCGTCGATCACGCCAGCGGCGTGGATGACGCCCTGCAGCGGCCCGAACGCGGTCTGGGCGGCGGCGCGGGCCATGCGCATATCCTCGACATTGCTGACATCGGCTGCGAGCGTCAACACACGGCCACCCGCAGCCTCCAGCCGTTTCACGGCGCGAATGCGGCGGGCGGTCACATCGGCGGCGCGGCGCAGGTGCTGGTCCCAATCGGCCCGGTCCGGCAGCGGCGCGCGCGCGACCAGCACGATCGGGCAACCGTGCCGGCGGATCAGCGCCTCGGCCAGGGTCAGCCCGATGCCTCCAAAGCCGCCGGTGATCAGGACCGGGCGGCCCTGTACCACCGGCGAACGTTCGGGATGGGACAGTAGGGTGCGTTTCAACGCACCATTCCAGCGCCGCCCGCCGCGCAAGATGGCCAGTCCGTTGGCCGGTGGGGCCAGCACTTCCTCGAGCACGGGCACTGTCAGCGCGCCTGCACCGTCCTGCAGCGACAGGTCCAGAAGCTTGACCGTGACCCCGGGAAATTCGCGCGGGATCACTTGGACCGGGCCCAGCACCGTCGCCTTGTCGGGGTGACGCAGCGGTTCGTCGCGCAATTGCATCGCGTCGGATGTGATGACGGTGATATGCGGCGCGGCTTCGCCCGCCAGAGCCTGGGCCAGATAGAACAGCGACCAGAATCCCTGTTCCTGCACGCGGTGGAAAAAGCTGGACCCCGGGCGGTGGCGTTCGCTGGCGGTGACAAGCCACAGATGCACGATCCGGGTCGGCATCCGGCCCCGCTGGGCCAGATCGCGCAGCAACTGGTCATACCCTTCGCGGCCCCGTTCGGGGGCGATGATGACCTCGTCATCCCTGACCTGGGCAAAAGCGTCGCCGGGGCGGATCGTGGTGACGACATGGCCGGCCTTGCGCAGGCGCGCCGCCAGCGCCGCCCCGATCCCGGCATCATCGGCAAAGATCGCCCAGGTTTCGCGCGGGGCGTCGGCAAGATCGCCCGTCCCATCCACATCGCAGGCCGCATAGGCCGGGGTCCAGGCCGGAACCCAGCCCCATTCGGCCACATCCGCCACCCTGGCCAGCCATTGCTGCGCCGGGGCCGCCGCCAGGCCCGGTTCGATGAAATAACGGCTGCGCTGAAACGCATAGGTCGGCAGCGGCACCCGGTTGCGCCGTGCCGCGCCCCAGACCTGCGCCCAGTCGAACCGGCCCCCGGTGGCCCAGACCCGGCCAAGTTGCGCCATGAACCAGGCGTCGTCTGGCGTGTCGTCGGCGGCATGGCGCAGGCTGTTGATCACCTGATTGGCGGTGATGGTGCCGTGCTGTCCGGCCAGGCTGGCCAGGGCCCGGCCCGGCCCGACCTCGATATAAATCCGCGCCGGATCCTGGGCCAATGTCGTCAACCCGGCATGGAACAGCACCGTGCCGCGCAGATGGGCGACCCAGTAATCGGGGTCGGTCGCCTGCGCATCGGTGATGAATGCGCCGGTGCGGTTGGAAATCAGCGGGATCGCCGGCGGGTTCAGCTTGACCCGTCGCAGGTAATCGCCAAACCGGCCCAGGATCGGCTCCAGCATCCGGCTGTGCGCGGCGATGTCGATGGCGATGCGCTGGCAGTCGATCTCGGCGGCCTGCAGTCGCGCCGCCAGCGCGTCCAGCGCGGCATCGGGGCCGGTTGCCACACTCAGATCGGGCGCATTGACCGAGGCAAGGTCCAGCGCGTCGCCAAGCCAGCCCTGCAACTGATCGGCGGGCAAGGCAACCGACAGCATCCCACCCGGGGCCACGGTGTCGAACAACTGCCCGCGCAGTTGCACCAGTCCGATGCAATCGGGCAACGACATCACCCCTGCCAGACAGGCGGCGGTGTTTTCGCCCATCGAATGGCCGATCAGCGCCGTGGGCCGCACGCCCCAGGCCATCCATAGCTGCGCCAGTGCATATTCGGTGATCATGATCAGCGGCAGTTGCACCGAGGGGCGGCGCAGGCGCGTCTCGGCGGCGTCTTCCTTGCCCGGTTCGGGCAACCACACGTTGCGGATGTCATAGTCGAGTTTGGGCTGCAGGATCGCCAGCCCCCGGTCCATCCAGTCGCGGAACACCGGCTCTACCTCGTACAGATTGCGCGCCATCCCGGCATATTGCGCGCCGCCGCCGGGGAACATGAACACCGGGGCGGGATCGTCCGCCACCACGCTGTGGCTGAACACTTTGCGGGGGTCGTTTTCGGTCAGCAGCCGCGCGGCCTGTTCATGGGTTTCGGCCACAACCACGCGGCGGCGCTCAAACCTGCGGCGGCCCTTGTTCAGGGTCCAGGCGATGTCGGCCAGCGGTTGATCGGGATGGGCACGCAGATGCGCGGCCAGCCGCGCGGACTGCGCGTCCAGCGCGGTCTTGCTTCGCGCCGACAGGGTCAGGATCTGGAACGGCCAGTCAGACTCGCCGGACGCGGCGCGCGCGGGTGCCTCCTCCAGCACAAGATGCGCGTTCGTCCCGCCCACACCCAGCGAATTCACCCCGGCGCGGCGCGGGGTCGGCCCGGCGGGCCAGTCGGTCAGCCGGTCGTTCACCCGAAAGGGCGAGCCATCGAACCCGATCACCGGGTTCGGTTTCTCGAACCCCAGGGACGGCGGCATTTGCTTGTGGTGCAGCGCCAGCGCGGCCTTGATCAGCGACGCCACCCCGGCGGCGGTATCCAGATGGCCGATATTGGTTTTCACGCTGCCGATGCGGCAGAAATCCTGCGCGGTCGTGGTCTTGCCAAACGCCTCGGTCAGGGCCGCGACCTCGATCGGGTCGCCCAGATAGGTGCCGGTGCCGTGGCATTCGACGTAAGCGATGCTGTCGGCGGTCACGTCCGCGACCGCATGCGCCATCGCAATCGCCGCAGCCTGACCATCGACCGAAGGCGCCAGATAGCCCGCCTTGGCCGCGCCATCGTTGTTGACCGCACTGCCCTTGATCACCGCCCAGATATGGTCGCCGTCGCGGATTGCATCCGCCAGCCGCCGCAACACCACCACCCCTGCGCCAGACCCGAACACCGTCCCTTGCGCGCGGTGATCAAAGGCGTGGCATTGGCCATCGGGCGACAGGATCTCGCCTTCCTTGAACAGATATCCGCGCGCGTGCGGCAGCTCGATCGTGACGCCGCCCGCCAGTGCCATGTCGCATTCGCCGCCCAGCAGCGCCTGCACCGCGAAATGCGTGGCCACCAGCGAGGTAGAGCACGCCGTCTGCACGTTCACGCTGGGGCCGGTCAGGTTGAAGATGTGGCTGACCCGGGTGGACAGGAAATCCTTGTCGTTGCCGGTATGGCGCAGCAGGAACATGCCGGTCTGTTCGACCAGCGCCGGGTTGGAGCAGATGTTGAAATAGAAATAGCTGCCCATGCCGCAGCCGCCATAGACGCCGACCTTGCCCGCAAAGCTTTCCGGCGGATGGCCCGCATCCTCCAGCGCCTGCCACGACACCTCCAGGAACTGGCGGTGCTGGGGGTCCAAGATCGCGGCTTCCTTGGGGGAAAAGCCAAAGAAATCGGCGTCGAAATCGGCAAACCCGTCCAGCGTGGCGGCATGGGGCACATAATCGGGCCGGTCGATCAGATGCGCGGCCTCGCCCGCCGCCAGCAACTCATCCCGGCTCAGCCGGCGGATGGAACACCGCCCGTCGCGCAGATTGGCCCAATAGGTCTCAAGGTCGGCCGCGCCCGGCAGGTGCGCGGCCATGCCGATGATGGCAATATCGGTCGCACTGACCGATGTCAGATCAACGTCGCGCGGCATCGGCTTGCCACCATCCCCAAGGGCCCCGTCGCCCTGAATGCCCCCGAAATGCGGTGTATTTGAGGCAAATCATGTCAGGTTTCAACCCGGATGCATGGTGGCCAGTGCGGCCACCGCGTCAGCATTGAACGAAATCGCCCCCATCGCGATGGCAATGCCCACAATCGCGAACACCGCGTCGTGCAGCGGATCCCACGCCCCGTGGCGATAGACCAGCCAGACCAGCACCGGATAGACCAGGATATGGGCGAACCCCATCCCCACCAGCGCAAACGTGACCCCGCCTAGCGCCAGACCCAGCCAGATGAACGCCACCACCAGCACCGCCCGCGCCAGCGCCAGCCAGAAGAACCGCCGCGAATCGCCGGCCGCCAGCGCCACCTGTTCGCAGCTTTGCGCGATCAGCGCGGGCATCTGGGTGCAGGCGATCAAGACGACCAGGCCCCCAGCCAGATGATAGCGCGGATCATACATGAACTGCACCAGCCACACGCCGCCAAACGCCATCGCGGCCACCATCGCCGACAGGGCCCCGCTGGCGATGAACCGCATCCGCCGCAGGCGGGCGTAGTTCGCAGCCGAGGCATTGGGCGGGTGGTCGCGAAACACCGGGATCACCATCCGCCCCATCACCTGCCCGCCCAGCAGCATCGGAAACGACGCGAGGAAGAACGCGATGTTGTACAGGCCGAAATCGGCCAGGCTCAGGTAATTGCCGAACATCAGCTTGTCCGCCTGCGAGGTGGCAAAGGCGCACAAGGTGGACAGGAATATCCACACCCCAAAGCCGATCAGTTCCCGCCCCGAGGCGCGGTCCCAGCGCAGCCGGTCGCGGTGGCCGGGCAGGATGGCGCGCAGGATCACCAGATAGGCGATGGCGGCGGCCAGGTTGCTGATCACCAGCGCCCAGACCGAATGCAGCCACAGCGCCATCGCCACCGCCACGCTGATGCCGATGATCTGCGACGCGATTTCCGCCCCGGTGATCTGGCCAAAGCGCAGGTGCCGCCAGGCCGATTGCAGCCGCGTCGGGTTCAGCCCGTTGATCAGCAGCACGAGCGCGGCGGCGGGCAGATAGGAGGTCAGGTCGGGCTCGCCATAAAACTGCGCCAATGGCCAGGCGATGGCCACTGCCCCCAGCCACAGGATGCCGCCGCGCAGCACCTGAATGGTCCAGGCTGTATCCAGAAACGCGGGTTCGTCGCCGCGCTTGCTGCTCATGATCGCCTGATTGACGCCGGGATCCGACAGCAGGGTCAGCCCCATCAGGAACACCGTGATGATTGCCATCATCCCAAAGGCTTCGGGGAACAGCAAACGGGTCAGGATCAGGTTGGACGCCAGCCGCAGCGCCTGCGTCGCGCCAAAGCCGACGACGATGATCGCGGTCGATCGCATGACCTTTTGCCCCAGGCCGGAACCGCTGACGAAACTGCCGATGCGGGTGGTCATCGCCCTCGGCTCCAACCGGTATCGGGCGCAGGCAACCGGGTTGCCGCGGCGACGCCGGCATATACGGCGAAACCGGCGGGGTCGCGCAGGGCCAGGCGCAGCAGACCATTCAGCCCCAAGGGCGGCGTGCCGTCGCGCGGCGGCAGGTTGGGGAATTGCGCGCCGATCTGCGCCACACCGCGATTCTGGCGGCGGCGCACCCGGGTCAGCGCGGCAAAACCTTCGGCCACGGGCCAATCATAGGGGGCGGGCACGGCGATTCTTTCTGCGGGCGCGAAATGCAGCCGGACATAGGTGTCGTCGGCGATGATGGCAGGGAAAAGGCCCCAGCGCGCCCGGCCTGCCGCATTGACGGCAAACAGCCCGCAACCCGGCACGCCCTGCGCCATGAACGGCACCCGCGCCCAGATCCGGGCATAGGCACAGGCAATCCTGCCTTGTCCGGTGATGCGCAGCGCGCCGCTGGCATAGGTCGCGGCGGGCCGCGCCAGCACGGCGGCCATCTGCGGCAGCAGGCCGGGGCTGACCGTCACATCGGCATCCAGATACAGCCGGGCCGGGTGGCGCGCCGCGGCATCGCCCGCGTTCAACGCGTCAGGCTTGCCGCCCGCCGCCCGCTCGATCACCACCATGTCCCAGGACTGCGCGTCTGCCTGCGGGATCGCCGCGCGGGCAATGGCGGCGGTGTCGTCGCGGCAGCCATTGGCCACCACGACCACCTGCACCGGCGACCGCATCGGCCCACTGCCCAACAGCGCGGCCAGACAGGCCCCAATCTGGCCCGCCTCGTTGCTGGCCGGGATGATGACGGTCAGCCCGGTGATCATGGCAGGGGCACCTGCGTTTCGGGCATGGCCATATCGGCCACCCCTTCGACCTCGGTCAGCCAGATCGGGCCGCCGGGGCCATCCAGCCGCCAGCGCGGGCCTTCGGCGGTCACGGTCCACAGCGCCGGCGCGCCGGGCAACAGCGCCACGTCGCGCCCCGGCCCGCCATGCAGCCGGTCGCCCGCGCCCGCCACCAGCACATCGTCGCCGGAAAGACCCAGCAGCACGTCCTCCTCCGGCGTTCCTTCCAGCCGGTCGGGGCCATCGGTGCCGCTGCGGATCACACCCTGGGCAAAGGTGCCGGGGGCGCGCGGGTCGTTCCAGCCGGGCGGGGCGGCGTTGGCGGCGATCAGCGTGGCCGCGCGCGGGTTCAGGTCGCCCAGCCAGCGCATCGCGCCCCAACTGCCCCATTTCGATGGCAGGCCAACGTCGACAAAGGCGTTGAACGGCCCGTCGCCATGTCGGCCCCATGCCCCCAGCAACTGCTGATAAAGCCGCGCCATTTCAGGGCTGTAGTTATAGGTGGCCAGGAACGCGGTCAGCGCGTCATCATCCACCATCGGCCCCAGCCCCACCAGATGCGTCCCGCCTTCGTACATCAGCAGTTCCAGCCCGCTGGCATGCGCCACATCGGCGAAATAGGCGAACACGTTGCGCTCGATCCCGGGGATATCCTCGTCGCGCAGCAAGGCGGTCAGGTTTTCGGTCGCGGTGCCATCGGCAAGCCAGCCCTGCAGGGTGGACGCGAACTCCTCGGACCCGATCGAATGCCCGAAATAGCCGGTCACGGCCAGCGCATCGAATGACAGATAGGGCGCTGCCGCCCCTTCACCTTGGGCCAGCGGGGCCTGCATCGCCGCCTGTTCCAGCCCCTGCCAGCCCGAATGCAGCCCCAGCACCCGCACCAGCCGGGCGGGGGCCTGATCGCCGAACACCGCCGCCCAGATATCGGCCACCTGCGCGGCGCGCATGCCAGCGAACTGCATCCAGGCGTCGCCTTCGGCATTCCAGCGGTCGCGCGCCTGTGCGATCGCCCATTGCGACTGGCCGAATTGCCAGTTCCAGACCTCGTTCGACCATTCGGCATGCACGCGCAGGCGCGGGTCCAGATTGTCGCGGACATAGGAAGCGAAGGCCGTCACATAGGCGTCGTCGGCCAGATGCGGCAGGGTGAACCAGGGGTCGGCCCCGGCTTCGTTCGCCAGACGCACCATCACCTCGACCGGGACGCCGCGCCAGCCATAGGTATAGTCGTCCGGCATGGGCCGGTCGGCCCAGGTGATCTGCGCGGAATTGTTGGTCGCCATCCAGTCCATGAACCGTATCACCCGCAGGTCCGCCACCACGGCCAGCCAGTCGGGGTTGAACACCGCGCCGGCGTCGTGCAGCGGAATGAAGCGTTCCGGCACCACGGCGATGTTGCGCACCGGATCGGCGGGGTCGGTGGCGGTGATCCGGACGGTCAAGGGCCCTTGGCCGGGGCGAAAGCCGAGCCAGATCGCGCCGGGGGTCACCTCGGCATCCCGGGCACCTCCGCCGACGGACACCTGCCCCTGCCCGTCCCAGCTGACGCGATAGCGGCCGGTGGCGGTGGTCGCCTGCGGCGGCAGGTCGGTCAGCATCAGCGCCTCGACCGCCTCAAGCTCGGGCGGGATCGCCGTCAGCCAGCCTTGCGCATCCAGATAGCCTTCGGCCCGCAGCCGTTCGGCATCCCATGCGCCCCAGGTATCCGGGGTATGGCCGACCCAATGGCGGGCGGTCTTGAATATGTCGATGAAGGGCAGTTGCGTCGACCAGTCGGCGATGCCCGACAGGCCCATCGCCAGCGACGGATCGGCAAGGCCACCATCACCGACATTGATCCCAACGTCCGGCACGGGGGCGGCTGCCCCGGTTTGCACCTGCCAGATCGCCGCCGCGACGGCGGGATAGCGCTGGGCCAGGGCCGGATCGACGCCCGCCAGATCGGGCAGCGGCGGCGGCATCCGGTCATACAGACCCACATACAGCGCCATCGCGCCCAGCAAGGCCCGCGTGGCGGCGCTGGCATCAGGGTCGATCCCGGCCAGCGCGGGCCGGGCCAGCACCTGCGCCAGCACATCGCCCGCAGGCAAGAAGGTGATTGCCCGGTCGGGAAAACCCGCCGCCACCCCATCGGCCCAGACGCGATGCCAGTCCGCACTGGCGGGCGTGGCGGCGGGCCACCAGTTCTGCACCAGATAGAATGTGGCCCCCGATGCCTGATTGGCGGTGTAGTCGACCAGCCGGCGGGTCAGGTCGATCAGGCTGGGGTCGCCCTGATCGGGGGCGGTGTCGGGCGACAGCGGGGCCGCGATCAGGATGCGGTCGAACCCGACCCGGCGAAAGCCGACACCGGGGGCCCAGGCCGGGCCGACGCCTGCCACCTGCCAGTCGCGCCGGGGCGGCAGGTCGCGGGCAAAGCGGGCCGGGTCGCCGCTGGACCCGTCCACCAGCAACCCCTGCCCGCCTGCCTGGGCCAAACGCCCCAGCCAGACCAGCGCCGATCCTTCGGGCCCGGCCTGATTGCTGTGCCACAGGTCATTGCCGAACACATAGGCACGCAGGTCCTGGGCCGCCAGCGGCGCGGCCAGCAGCAACAGCCAGACCACCAGCCCGGTCAGGATGCGGCTAGGCTTGTGCGGCATCTGATTCCCCGTCCCCCCCGCTGTCGCGGTCCAGATACGATAAAATAGGTTGCGTGGCGCTGAAGAAAACCGGTTGCGCGGGCCGAAAGCCCAGCACCCAGTCATAGACATAGGCCACCTGACGGGCCTTGGCCGCCCAGGTGAAATGCGTCCGCGCCCGCGCCCGGGCACTGCCGGCCGCCGCAGACACCGCCTGCGGGTTGGCGGCCAGCCCGGCCAGAGTGCGGCGCAGTTCGGCGATGATCGTCGCCCGGTCGCCCAGCGGCAGCTTGAACCCCACGCCTTCCGTCACCAACTCGCCCGGGCCGGCATAGTCCACCACCACCGGGGCCAGCCCCATTGCCATCGCCTCCAGCACGACCCCGCCGCCGAATTCGCGGACCGAGGGGAAGGCGAGGATACCGTTGCGCGCCGCCACGGTCTGGACCTGAGCGTGATCCAGCCAGCCATGAAACACCACCCCCAGCCCCGCCGCCTGCGCCTGCAACGCGCCCATCATCGGCCCGTCGCCGATGATATCCAGCGTCATCGTCCCGTCGCGCAGCAGCGGTTCGGCAGCGGCGATCAGCATGTCGGCGCCTTTGTACGGCACCAGCCGCCCGATGAAACAGGCGCGCAAAGGGCCATCCGCCGGGTCGGCCTGAGCACTGAACCGGGCGGGGTCGATGGCGTTTTCGGGCAGCCAGATCACCTTGTGCCGATGTTCGGGCGGGATTTCCGACGCGGTGTGGCGTGATCCGGCCAGAATCGCCGCCGCAGCGCGCAAGGTGCGGCCCCGGCCCGGCAGCAGCTTGTACGCCCCGCGCACATAGGACAGCCATTCCCGTTCCGCCCGGCGGGCATCGTCAAAGGCGGCAGGCCAGGGCACGCCGCCATTCAGCGGGCCCAGCACGAACGGCACCCCTGCACGGGCACATTTCGTGGCCAGGGGGCTGCTGACCGTGGGCGACAGCGGCGTGACGCGGTGCACGATGTCGAACTTTTTCGCCGTGATATCCGCGCCAAAGCGCTGCCAGACCAGCCGCTCGAAATAGGGATAGCTCAGCGCGTTGACCACCTGCACCGTGGTCCAGCCCTTGCCATCGCCGCCGCGCAGCATCCGGCCGATGGCCCATAACGGACGTGCCAGCGCCTCGCTGTCGATGGCGGTGAAATCGCGGCCTTCGACCAGACCGGCGCGCAGGATGGCGTCGCGGTTGCGCACCTGGGTCACCAGATGCACATCCGCCACCCCGCGCAGCGCCTGCGCCAGCGACCAGCCGACCAGCGGCACCGATACCCATTCGGGATTGGCGGCCTCGGCAATGACCAGAACGCGGGGGCGCGCCATCGTCACAGCACCGTGCGCAGGGGCGCAGGGCGGCGCGTCACCCGGCGGCGGTGCAACTGTTCGGCATGGCCCAGCACCGCCCCGGCAAACAGCCATGTCAGGGGCGTCAGCGTGGCATTGGGCAGCAGGTCCAGCACATTGATCGCCAGGATCAGGACCAGCGGGCCGATCCAGGGCGATACCGGCTCGGCCGCGCCGTGCGAGCGCCACCAGATCATCGCGATGGGCAGGGTCAACAGCAGGAACTCGGCCAGAAACCCGGCCCAGCCGAACGTGCCGATGGTGATGATCCAGCGGCCATCGGCGATGGTCAACTGGCGGCCGGTATCGTCCTGCAAGACATGGTTGCGCCCCCACATCCCCCAGCCGAACAGCGGCTTTTGCACGGCGCGGTCCAGCAACACCGCTTCGTTGTCAAACCGGAACCGCAGCGACGCGGCGCGGTCGGCGTCAATCGCCGTGGCCGCAGCCAGCAGCCGATCATCCGGCACCAGTCCGGCCCCCTTGGACAGGGGATAGGTGACAGCAACCAGCGCCAGCAACAGCGCCAGCCGCAACTGCCAGCGTTGCGACACCAGCAACACCACCGGTGCCAGCATCACCGCATAAACCAGCGCCGCCACCGACTTGGCCAGCACCAGCACCGCCACCAGATACAACGCCGCCGCAGCCAGCCAGGCGCGGCCGCGGCCCACGGGCAACCCGCGCAGCAAGGCCAGCCCCGCCAGGATGGCCGTCATCGCAAAGAACGCCACCCAGATGCCATGGTACAGAAACACGATGGGCCTATATCCGCCAAACCGGATCATCTGATCAAAACTGTGCTGGAAAAAGCCGTAGACCCAGATGTTGATCTGCGGGCTCAGCCGCACTTCGACCAGCATGAACAGCGAATAGACCAGCCCCCCGATCAGCAGGGCGGCCAGCATGTCGCGGTGGTCGGCCGCGTCGGCCAGCAGATTGCGCGCCATCACAAAGGGCGCGATCAGGATCGCCTGCTGCACGATGGCGCCAATCGCCTCTTGCGGCTGCAGGCCGGGCAGGGCGAAGCGGCCGAACCAGGTCGGATCGGCATTGGTCGCCACGGTCAGCACCGGGCTGAAGAGGAACAGCAGAACCAGCGTCCTTGTCACCGCGCCGTCGGGCATCAGGCGCATCCGGTCGCGGTATTTCGCCAGACAGATGGCCAGCGCGACCAGGCTGGGAATGGTTTCCTTGGTCAACGGCGGCAGCAGCGGGAAATCCCACCCCGCGGGCGGCGGCGGCAGAAACAGATAACCGACCAGCAGCGACGCAATCAGTGCCCGCCCGGCCGGCAGTTTCTGGAACAGGATCACCGAGGCCAAGGGCCAGAAAAACAGCGCGGCAAAGGCGATGAGGTTGGGCATCGGTCAGGTGCGCCTGCGCGAAACGTGTCGGGGTCTGTCCCGGGCCTGATATCTGGCGGCCCACGCCTTGCTAGGCGCAGGTTGCGGCGGAATGATGACGACAATTGAACGAAAGGGCCAGTGCGGTCTGCCGCACCGGCCCTTGCGGGGGCATTGCCCGGTCCTGTGCGTCAGACGCCGGTGGCCCGCAGCACGACGCCCACCGTGCGGACGATGACCCGCAGGTCTGTCACCAGCGACAATTGCTGATAATAGCTGGCATCGAACTGCGCCCGCTCGCGAAAGCTGGATTCGTTGCGGACCGAGATCTGCCAGAATCCGGTGATGCCGGGGCGCATCGCATAGTATTCGGTGCCCGGATACAGCACGCGCTGGCTGCACATCATCGGACGCGGGCCGACGATGGACATGTCGCCCATCAGCACGTTCCACAGTTGCGGCAGTTCGTCGAACGATGACCGGCGCAGGAAGGCCCCGATGACGGTCACGCGCGGGTCGTCGCGCAGTTTCTGGTGGTGGTCCCATTCGGCCTGGGCTGCGGGATTGGCGGCCAGACAGGCCACCAGCACGGCATCGGCGTCATGCACCATGCTGCGCAGTTTCCACATGCGGAAAACGCGGCCATTCTGGCCCACCCGTTCCTGCACATAGAACGGAAAACGCCTGTCCAGCGCCACCAGACAGGCCAGCGGCAGGATCACCGCCAAGACCGGCAGCGCCGCGATCAGCACCAGAAGGATGTCCAGCGCCCGCTTGGTAAACTGGCGATAGAAGCCCTGACCCGGGCCAGGCACGGCGGGGTCGACTTCGACCGGGGCCAAAGGCCCGGTATAGGTGGCACGGTATTGATAGCTCACGTTATCCCTCCCCCCGGGGGGTGTCGTCGGTTTGCGCCACCATGACCGGCAGACCGCAGGTCGCCGGTCCAGTCCGGTGCCCCACGATGCATTCGCCGTCATGTCGTCACTCGGTGCGCCGGCCCGTTCCAGGCAGCGGTCGATCAACCCTGCAGATTGCCCCCAGGTCCGCCCCACCCGGCACGGACCCCAGGGGCAAGCAGCCCGCATTCGTCATCAACGCATCGGCACCATTTCCACAATTTGTCTTGCAGTTGAACCTAACCATTTGGATATGAACGGCGTCAATTCCGCTGCCCGACCACTCGCCTTGCAGGTGTGCGCCAAACTTTTGCCGGACCCTTGCCATGATCTGGCCATTGTCCCTGGATCAGCGTTAACCGCTGGCGGCATTTGCGCCCCACAGCCAGCAAAGCAAAGGGGAACTCTGGAGGGAAGGAACCCCTGTCGGTGCGGCAGGTGCCGTTATTCGGGCCGCAAATGGCATCAATGGCAGGTCAGGGGCCGGAACTGTTGACGATCTGGATACAATCTGGCGTTGCATCCGGCCAGCCTGCGTCCCGCGACGCAGGTCTGGTGCGGCAAGCGCGACGTGGCGTCAGTAGCGCTGCGCGAAACAATGGCCGCGTCGGCACGGCCGCGGGGCGATGGATTGCATGGCGAAAGATTGGCAAAACCTGGTTGACGAGAC
>Ga0105046_10003341_pt1 | contig 25454 bp, 24 predicted proteins | sample MAT03_FD_78385 | JGI IMG/M metagenome (GOLD analysis project Ga0105046, IMG submission 78385) | Freshwater microbial communities from Lake Fryxell liftoff mats and glacier meltwater in Antarctica - MAT-03 (megahit assembly) | ecosystem: Environmental > Aquatic > Freshwater > Ice > Liftoff...
AAACTTAATTTTCATTGGAATATGTCGCTTACGGCGATTAATTTGGCGAAAATTGCACATTGGATACCGAAAAAAGATGAAAAACCAAAGCAAGAGATTGTGTTTTCAATGAGCGATATTAAAATACAGTATAACAATGAGTTACTATTAAAACGATTTATTTCAATGTTCGGGATAAACCCCGAACTTGAAATAAATAAATCGAAAATTAAGCTATTCTTAGATTTTGGAAAGATTGCGGCTTGAAGTTTTTAGCGAAGTATTGGTTTTAGAAAGATGTTGAAAAGGTAATGTAATTGCTGCCGCCGTCGGTAGAAGTACCCGTGATTGTACCTTTTACCCATACCAAGAAAACACAAAATTATAATAAAAACGTCTATGAATGGCTACGGTAAGATTTCGCAATATTTCTGCATAAAATTGAACGTATCTTTATTGTTGTGAATACGCCTCTCCGCAACGAACATTTTCTGCACCTGTATGAGCTAACGAACCTCAAAAACCAGACGGTTCAGTTGGCGCGTTGGCCTGTCCACAAAAGCGTTGGCTTGCGGGTTTTGTGCATCACAGATGGTAAATTTGAGTGGACAATTGAAGGCCAAAAATATATTTTATATCCCAACGATGTGTTGGTAATATGCCCGTGGCAAACGCTCGGACACCAAGCAGGAACGCTCGAAATTGGAGCTTTTGAATGGCTTACTGTTGTGCCAGAGGTATTAGAAAAAGAAACCGACTTGCGCTTGGGCGCTTGGTCTAATTTATTGGAAGGCGACCAGAAAATTACGGGCAAATTGCTGGCTGCCCACGCCCCCGTGGTACTTCCACAATTTAAACTGGTACATGACATAATCTTAAAGATAGATAACGAAATAGAACGGGCAGAGTTTGCTTTTCAGACCCGCGTAAATCAACTGATAGACGAGTTGTTGGTGGTGATTGTGAGGCAGTTGGGTCAGCAGCAAAACCAACGCCGCGACTTTCCGCAGGTTTTTCAAAAACTCGAACAACTCTTGCGCGAAGACCTCGAACACCCCTGGACGGTCGAAGAAATGTCGGCCATCGTAGGCCTGGGTAGTACTGCTTTTACCGAAAAAGTAAAAGCTTTTTCGGGTTTTTCACCGCTCAATTATTTAATCAATATTCGCATTTCAGAAGCCATCAAACTCATGAAACGAACCAACAAAAGCCTTACCGATATTGCCTTGGAAATGGGCTTTTATTCATCGCAGCATTTTTCAACTACTTTCAAAAAACTGACTGGCTACACCCCTGGGCAATATAGAAAAAAAGTGATGAATGATGAGTGATGAGTGTCGTAAACATCGCACAAGTCTTATCATACATCAAATATTATACATCAAACATGGATTGCATCATCACAATAAACATTGGCACAACGGCCGTCAAGGCTTCGGTGTTTGGCATGAAGAGCCAATTGCTGGGTTCGCGCAAGGGCAGCTACCCGATTTTTCACCCCAAACCCGAATACAGCGAGCAAGACCCTGAGCAGGTTTTTTTGACCGTTTTGTACGCCCTCAAAAACTTGCTAAATGACGAAATCAGGACGGGGAAACACAACGTGATAGCCATTGGTTTTACGGCTTCTATGCACAGCGTGCTGGCGGTCAATCGGCAGGGCGTTCCGTTGTCTAATGCCATGATTTGGGCCGACAACCGCGCCCAACGTGAAGCCACCGAGCTCAAACAATCGGCACTTGGCAAACTCATTTATGACGCAACCGGCACGCCCATTCACCCCATGTCGCCACTGGCAAAAATTGCCTGGTGGGCGCGGCACGAGCCATCGCTTTTTGGGCGAACCTACAAATTTATCTCTATCAAAGAATACGTGCTTTTTCAACTAACGGGCGAGTACCTAATAGACCACAGCATGGCTTCTTCTACGGGGCTTTTCAACATTCATCGGCTCGTCTGGGAACCTCAGGCTTTGGCTTTTGCGGGCATCAACGCCAACCAACTTTCTGAACCCGTTTCGGTGTTTCATCAATCAACCCAACTCAAAAAACAATACGTGCAACTGCTGGGACTATCGGCCAACACGCCCTTGGTAGTAGGAGGCAATGATGGCTGTTTGGCCACTCTTGGCGCGGGGGTCATCGCAGAAGGCGCGGCTACGCTCACCATTGGGTCGAGCGGGGCCATGCGGGTGGCAGGCAAACGAATTTTGCAAGACGACCAACAACGTTTTTTTAATTATTTACTCACCGAAGGACACTATATCTCGGGCGGCCCCACCAACAGCGGCGGGGTGGTTTTTGAGTGGTTTTCGCAGCAGTTTGGCGCGTCTTCCAATCATTTAGACTACGAAATTGCGACCGAACAACTTCTCAAAGCCGCCGAAAACGTGCAAGCTGGTGCCGAAGGGCTGTTGTTTTTGCCTTATATTTTGGGCGAACGCGCCCCACTTTGGAACGCCAATGCCAGAGGCGTTTATTTTGGCGTAAATATCAATCACGAGCGACGACATTTTGCCCGCGCCACCGTAGAAGGAATCGTTTTTCAAATGCACAGCATTGGTAAGTTGCTCCAAAAATACCGTTCCATTGACACCATTTACGTCAATGGAGCGTACGCTTCCATGCCGTTTTGGGCGCAACTCCTATCCGACGTTTTCAATAAAACGGTATATATCAACGACAACCACGACAGCGCGAGCCTTGGCGTGGCCTTGCTCGTTCTCACCAATATAGGCGCTTATGGCAGTTTATCAGAAGCCGCCAAGACGGTTACTTCGCACGAAGTATATTATCCAAACACCGTTGCCCACGACAATTACGCCCCGTTATTCAATATTTTTGAGCGACTTAGCCACAAGTTGGGTGATGAATTTGATGCCATTGCCGCATTGCAAGAAAAAACCGAACCCGCAATTGCATAAGGAAATGACTTCAAAATAAGTTGATAAATTGCAATCATTTAATTATCAATAGTTTATCATTTTTCAATGGACTTCCATTTTAAATATTTGCCAAAAGTTTGACGCATTTGTAGGGCAGCAAACCCCTTTGTATTGGTTTAAAATACTTGCTGCTGCTCTTGGTCGGGGTACTTTTACGAGCGAGCGTTTTTTTTTGTAAGAAACGAGAAAAATCGCCCACCTCCAAGGCCAAATCAAAAGGGCAGTCGTAGCCTTGCTGTTGTTTTGGTATTACCACATAAAATACCGATATTTGGCCTTCTAAAACTCAGTAAAATTGCTATATGGAAGAAAATACTGGAAATATCATTCCCATTAACATTGAAGACGAAATGCGGACTGCTTACATTGATTATTCAATGTCGGTTATCATTTCTCGCGCCCTTCCCGATGCCCGCGACGGCCTCAAGCCTGTTCACCGCCGCGTGCTTTACACCATGTTTGAGAATGGTTTTTTGCACAACCGCGCTTACAAAAAATCGGCCCGTACTGTCGGCGACGTAATGGCCAAATACCACCCACACGGTGACACTGCCATCTACGACACCATGGTCCGCATGGCCCAAACTTGGTCGCTGCGATACCCCTTGATTGATGGCCAGGGCAACTTTGGCTCGCTCGATGGCGACTCCCCCGCAGCCATGCGCTACACCGAGTCGCGCCTCAAACGCATCGCCGAAGAGCTACTTTCAGACATCAACAAAGAAACCGTTGATTTTCAAAATAACTACGACGATTCAGACTCTGAACCTTCGGTTTTGCCGGGCAAAATACCCAATCTACTCCTAAATGGTTCATCGGGTATTGCCGTAGGTATGGCCACCAACATGGCCCCTCATAACCTGACCGAAGTACTCGACGGAATAAATGCCTACATCGAAAATGAGGACATTACGGTTCAAGAGTTGATGCAGTACGTCAAAGCCCCTGACTTTCCTACTGGCGCCATTATTTATGGTTATCAAGGCGTTAGGTCGGCCTTTGAAACTGGACGCGGGCGTGTCATTATGCGGGCAGTGGCTACTTTTGAACAAACAAAAACGGGTCGGGAGCAAATCATCGTTACCGAGATTCCGTACATGGTCAATAAGGCCGAGATGATTAAAAAAATAGCCGACATGGTAAATGACAAGAAGTTGGAGGGCATTTCGGCCATCCGCGACGAGTCAGACCGCGACGGTATTCGGATTGTGTTTGAAATCAAAAAAGACGCAATTCCCAACATTGTTCTCAATAATCTATTCAAGTTTACGCCGCTTCAAAGTTCGTTCAGTATCAACAATGTGGCTTTGGTAAAAGGCCGCCCAGTGATATTGAACCTGAAAGATCTGATTAAATACTACGTAGAACACCGCGTAGAGGTTGTTACTCGTCGCACGCAACACGACCTGCGCGAAGCCCAAAAACGGGCACATATTTTGCAAGGTTTGCTGGTTGCGCAAGAGTACATTGATGCCGTCATTGCGCTGATTCGCCACTCGCGCGACCCCGAAGAAGCCAAGACTGGCCTGATGAACGGCGGCTTTATGACCGCCGACCAAAAATCCGCATTTTTGGCAGCGGGTAGAGGTTATCTTCAAATTGTGGATACGCTGCAAATCGACGAAGCCCTATCAGAACGCTTGATATTGAGCGAAATTCAAGCCAAGTCTATCTTGGAACTACGCCTGCAACGTTTGACAGGTTTAGAGCGCGACAAAATTGTGCAAGAATACGAGCAGTTGCGCTTGGTTATTGCCGACTTGGAAGATATTTTGGCCAACACCCACCGAAAATACGACATTATAAAAGTAGAACTGGCCGACTTAAAAGCCCGCTACGGCGACGAACGACGCAGCAAAATTGAGTACGCCGCCGAAGAGTTTTCGGACGAAGACATGATAGCCGATGAAGAAATGCTCATTACCATTTCGCACCAAGGCTACGTCAAACGAACGCTCTTGTCGGAATACCGCACGCAGGGCAGGGGTGGGGTAGGCTCGCGCGGGGTAACCACCAAAGACGACGACTTTACCGAACACTTGTTTTCGGCTACCATGCTCAACTACTTGTTTATTTTTACCGAGTTTGGTAAATTGTTCTGGCTCAAAGTATATGAGATACCAGAAGGTAGCAAAATTGCCAAAGGGCGACCCATTCAAAACTTGATTAATATCGAGTCTGGCGATAAAGTACGGGCGGTTATCAACGTCAAAAACTTAAGCGACCCCGACTATATCAACAACAACCACTTGATTATGTGTACCGAGTCTGGTACTATCAAGAAAACGCTATTGGAGGCTTACTCGCGCCCTCGCGCCAATGGCATCATCGCCATTTCTATCAACGAAGGCGACCGACTGCTGGACGTGGCCCTCACCAATGGCGATAACGACATCATCATTGCTTCAAGTTCGGGCAAGGCGGTGCGTTTCAACGAAAGTCGAGTGCGCCCAATGGGCCGTACCGCCACGGGCGTGCGAGGCATTGAACTTGGCGATAACCCCGGCAACAAAGCAATTGGCATGGTGTGCGTGAGCCAGCCCGACGCTCAACTGCTGGTGGTATCGGAAAACGGCTATGGAAAACGTTCTGATATTGAAGACTACCGCATTACCAATCGCGGGGGTAAGGGCGTAACAACGCTCAATATTACCGACAAAGTAGGTAAACTGGTGTCTATTACCCAAGCTACCGACACCGATGACCTGATGATTATCACCAAGTCGGGTATTGCCATTCGCATGGCTGTGGCCGATATCCGCGTGGCAGGCCGCAATACCCAAGGCGTAAAGCTGATACGCCTCAGCGACTCCGATGAAATTTCGTCGGTAACTCGTTTTAAGAAAGATGAAGAAGAGGAACAACAAGAAAAGAATATTGAGAACCAAACCCCAATTGATGCCACAAATGAAACTTAATTGTATCAATTTATCAAAGATATTACCCATTGTTACAGTTCTGTATTTGGCTTTACCCAATTTGATTTTTACGGCCAGCTGGCTACGTTGGTGGGCGGCTGGCCTCTGTACTGTTGCTTTGGTAGTTGCTTTGTTTTTGTTCTTCAAAGGATATTTTGATTCAGTAATAAAAGAAGAAAAAAAAATAGTTATTTCACCATTTCACTTAGGTGTAATAGGTTTGTTTGCCGTTTTTATAACAATTTTGTCGGGAGTAGGCGATTTTGCCAACCAAACTTACGACTATTCTGGGCATCATTCAAAGTTTAGAGATTTACACCACTATAGTTGGCCGCTCTTCTATAAAGAAGACGGGGTGCGTCCTTGTTACTACTTTGGTTTTTTTTTGCCAATTGCCACGGCAAGCTACTTATTTGACATTGAGAACAAAGTACGCTACATTTTTATTGTTTGGACGAGTCTGGGTTTGGCTGTGATGTTGATTTGGATCTATATTTTGATGCCCTTCAAGCGTTTGTTGCCAATTATCCTTTATCCGTTCATTGGTACTTGCTTCTGCCTTTTGAGTGTTTTAACTAAATATTTGATATATAACGAAGCATTTTCGATTGAAAAAGGGCATCCTTATACTAAGTCGGGAGTAGTAGATTTTCCGTTGGGAGTACAATTTTGTTTTGGGCTTAACCAAGTTATTCCAGCTTGCTTGGTAATGGGGCTTTCGCTGTATCTTTTGTATTATAAGAAAAATATATATCTTATTTTTTTTATAATAGCACTCATGTTTTTTTGGGCACCTTCTCCTTTTTTAATAGTGGGCTTTATTTTTGGAATATTAGTCATTGCAAACGCAGCAGGCATGCGTCTGACGTGGCCCAATAAGAGCGAATGGATTTACATGACACTACTCTTGTTGGGTCTTTTGCCCATTATTCTCTATATATTAGGCAACTCTTCGAGTGAAAGCACTGTCAAAGGGTGGCTTTGGGAGTTTGAACCGCAATGGTATTTAAAATGGCCATTGTTTATCGTCATGGAGGTGGTACTGCCTTATCTGATGATACGCTATGCTAAAATAGAACTATCTTTTAATTATAAACCATTACTTTTACTTTGCTTTATCTTTAAAGCCCTTGTACCTTTATACCGTTATGGTGTTTATGACGAATTGCCTATGAATGGAATGATACCACTCAGTTTTTTCATAAATGTATGTTTGGTAACGGGTATCACAAAAATATTCTTGCAAGAAGTTATAATTATGAAGCGTTTAGTGGCAGCGTTTTATTTAGTGGCATGTACAACTTTGTCATTTTCGTATTATATGCGAGGCCTTATGTCGCTGAAACAACCTATGATAGTGAACATGAATGCTGAATTTAGCAACAATTATCGTCTGCTAAAAGGCATTCATTCAGTAAGAGAAGCACAGCAATACCTGTGTGCACCCGACTGCTTTTTTGTTAAATACTTGGCAAAAAAATAATGTGAAATGAATAATAGAACCCGTAAACTATCGTTTGTAAACCAGTTAATTTAAACCGATTTTTAGAACACAACCTTATCTGTATGAAAAAGTTACTTTTGGCTGTCACCCTTTGCTTTTTGGCCACTGTGGCCAATGCCCAAATTGATGAAGCACTTTTAAAAGTCAAAAAGAAAGAAAAAGAAAATAGCGACCAAGCTATTTTAGATGCCAAGAAAATGGCTAAATCACAAACTTGGCTCGACCGAGGCAAGCTCTACGACGAAATAGCCCGCAGCTACGTATCGTTAGACTCAAGCGCTTCAATGGTTGCCTACGATGCTTTTAAAAAGGCCATTGAAGTAGATGCCGCCAAGCCAGGTAAAGTAACCAAAGATGCCCAAAAATATTTGACAGGTGGTGGTTTGGAAGAAAACGTCAATCTGCATGGTGCACTCGTAACAAATGGCGCGCAAAAGTTTCAAGCCAAAAATTACGAAAATGCCCTCAAATTTTTTGTGCTTGCGCAAGAAGTAAAGCCCCAAGACACCCTGGCACCTTTGTACGGCTCATACGCGGCCATGCAATCGCAAAAAAATGACATTGCCGCTGTTCAAATGGAAAAATACATTGCCGCAGGTGGAAAAGATCCCAGCAATTTTACCCTCTTGACGCAGGTATATCGCATGGCCAAAGACAACGACAATGCCTTGAAAGTACTCGAAAAAGGAATGACCGTAGTGCCAATGAGTAAGTCGGCTTTCAAGGCCGAACGGGTAAATGTATTAATCGACGCGGGGCGTACCGAAGACGCCCTTGCGGGCCTGACAGAGTTGATGCAACTCGAACCAACTACCGTGCAATATGCCTTAAACACAGGAATTTTGCACGATAATGCCGCTTCTGCTTTTGGTACTGAGATTCGCAAACTCAAAGATGCCTCAAAGCGCGGTGGAAACGACGAAAGAAAACTCAAAGATGCCGAAGAAACCGATAAAGTTTACGCGGACGAACTGAAACGCATTGCTGATGCCACCAAAAAGCAACCCAAAAATGCCGACCTAAAACGCCAAAAAGCAGACACAGAAACGCGCCAAAAAGAAAACAAAACTACAATTGCTGAATTGAAAGTTAAGGTGGCAAAAGACAAAGAAGAGCTGGCGACACTGGGAGATGTAACGACCAAACTTGCCGATTTGACCGTCAAACGCAATGAAAAGCTGACCTTAGCCAAAGCAGCTTACAACAAAGCACTAACCATTGACGCTAAAAACTACGATGCACTGTTTAATGTAGGGGTTTTTTACTTCAACGAAGCCGTTGAGTTGAAATCGCAGGTAGATGTAATGGACATGAAAGAATACAGTGCCAAAGGAAAAGAAATAGAAAGTAAAGCGTGCGGAACATTTAAAAAGGCGCAATCGTACTTCTTGAAAGCAAAAGAATCAAAAGAAGAAGAGATGCTCACCGAAAACCTAAAAATGCTCGAAAATATCTTCAAAGAATTTGAAGGCAAAAAAGTAGCGTGTGAAGAAATGAAGTAACTTTTAGAAACATAGGCAAACAAAAGAGGTCTGTATCAATTGATACAGACCTCTTTTGTTTATGGTTAAAACCCTATTTTTTACCCGATTTTTTCTTGGCTTCTTCGGCTTGTTTTTTAGCATCTTCGGCTGCCCGCATTGATTTTTCAAGCATATCCGAAAACTTCGACTTTTTCTTCTCACCCGAGGCAATTTTCTGTCTATTTTTTTCCAAGATGGCCTTTATCTTGTCGTCGTCCACAAAACGGCGGATAAGCTGCTGCTGGGCAATGGTTACGATGTTGGAGATGAAATAGTAAAAACTCAAACCCGCCGGAAAAGTGTTCATAATAAACATAAACATTACAGGCATGGCATAAGTGAGCATTTTCATGTCAGGCATTCCAGGCTGCGTTTGTTGCGGCGTAATTTGGTTGTTGTACTTGGCATACACCAACTGCGATACCGTCATCAAAAGCGTGAACATGCTCACGTGCGAACCATAAAACGGAATCGAAAAGGGCAAATGAAACGGCGCATCGTAGGTAGATAAGTCGCCCGCCCACAAAAAGGCCTTTTGGCGGAGTTCTATCAAATTAGGAAACAAGAAAAACAAGGCCATCAAGATGGGCATGGTGGCCAGCACTGGTACGCAACCACTCAACGGACTCACGCCCACTTGCTGGTAGAGTTTCATTTGCTCTTGTTGCATTTTGGCGGCATCGTCGCCTACTTTTTCTTTGATAACGGCCAGCTCAGGAGCCAAAACCCGCATTTTAGCCATGCTGATGTACGATTTGTAAACCAGCGGGGTCATTATCAATTTGACAAACAGCACCAACACGATAATTAGTACGCCATAGTTGCCAATAAATTTTTCGAAGAAACTAAACAATGGCACAAAGAAATACTTGTTGAGCGGCTTCAAAAAAGCATAGCCTAAGTCCACGTTGTCTTCAAAACTGGGGGCTTTTACTTCTTTGAGAATTTGGTAATCGTTGGGGCCAAAATAAAACTGAAAATTACCTTTACCCGCCTTCAGATCGGCGGTAGAGATTGCCACGTCGCTTTGCATGGTGCTAATGTAGGCCGAGTCTGTGCTAACTATGGATTGAAGCGTAACGTTGGTAAAGGGCGTGTTTTTGGCAATCAAGCCCGACAAAAAATACTTATTTTTGTGCGCAAACCACTGCACAGGTTCTTCCAATTTTTCTTCTACGTCGCTGCTGGAGCCGCGTCCAATGTCGCTGAGGCCATCTGTATAATAGTTGGTAGTTACTACTTTGCGGTTTTCGGCCAAATCGTTCTCGTATTGTTTTAGGCCGTCGCGCCATTTGAGGCGGACGGGGTTTTTGGCCATTGCGGCCGTGTCTATGCCCACGAGTTTGAGGTCATAGTCCACCAAATAGCCCTTGCCCGTTATGGTGTAGATTTGCTCCACGTACTGGTTGGTAGCCGTTGCCAACCTAAAAGCCACTGTGGCCACTTGACCTGCTTTGAGGCTCTGGCTGGTGGCTGAAGTAGTAAAATACAAATCCGAAACATTGACAGTGCCTTTGGCTGTGGGCACCGAAAGCGCAAACTGACTGCTTTTTTCGTCCAACAAATACAGGGGCTTCTGCTGGTAGGTTTTGTATTTTTTGAGCAATACCTCTTTTACTACGCCGCCTTTGGTGCTAAACGTAAGCCGCAAGTCTTCGGTTTCGACCACAATATCTTGGGCTGCGCCTTGCGCGGCTTTGGCAAATTCCCCGTATTGTACTTTGGCTGTTATTGAATCTAACTGAGGAGTAATGACCTGTTTATCAACAGGTTTTTGTTTGTTTTGGGTGGTTTGAGGGGGGGCAATTGGCTCTGGGGCAGGAGCTACGTACTGGTATGCCAGTATCATACCCATAATCAATGCCATGCCAATAATTGTGTTGCGATCCATGCGTTTTTTTTGAAAAAATGAAAGCAAAACCAAACCCAATATAGGGTTTTGCTTTGCTGTTTTGGTAATTAAAACGCAAAGTTAGTGAGTTTTCAAGAAAATGTAGCCGTTCGGTCAAATCTTCGTGCTACGCCCACGGCTTGGCATCGGTAGCGGGAGCCTTCAAAACTGCTTCGGCTTTCAAAAAACCGTTCTTGAAGCGGTTCTGAATCATTTTTTTGCTTGAATCCAACGTACTACCTACTTGACTCAAGGCATCGGGTTCAATTATTTTTATGTTAAATCTTTGCAACACGCGCCCGCCGTCCATCAAGTTAAAGTCGGGGGCTATTTTGCCCGTTTGTTTGCCTTTTTCTACTTGCGCTACCAACTCATTGATTTTGGTAAAAGCTTCGAGGTCGTTTCTGAATATTTCGTTGATCATCAAATCGTCGGTAACACGCAGGGCTACGTCGGCAATACCAAAATCATTGCTACTGGCCGCCGATTGCTCGGTGCTACAATTAATGACAATGATATTCCACTCGTCGTTGGTCTGGGCACGGGCCTTGATGAACGAAATTACGTCGCCCAGTGGGGTAATGTTGCGCACACCACCATCGGAGAGGTTTTTGAGCGTAGTGCCATTTTTGAGCTTTATTTTGGGCGTTGGTGGCCATACAATAGGAATGGCCGCCGACGATAAAATGGCCAATTGTAGGTCTTTATCGGTGTCAAAATCTTCGGGGCCCAGGGCATAATACTGCCCATCGGTGAGCGACACCAGCCCGCAGCGATAAGTAACGTCGGGCGGGAAATTGGCCTTCGACACCAACGATTTTAGTTTTTCAAGCAGCGGGGTATTGTCGGCCAATCCTTTGATAGCCTGAAAGTTTTTGCCAATGTCTTTAAACACATCTTCTTTGTCAAAAATAGCATGAACGATGGTGCCAAAAAGCGAACTGGGTAGCAATTTTTTGAGAATGGCGTTAAAATCTGGGCTGATGACCGTCCCAGAAACGGCATCGGTAACGCGCAAAATCTCGGAAGTGTATATCTCGGTATGGCCTTTTTTTGCTACCTCGTCCCAGAGTTGTTCGAGCAAATCGAACCGATTCATGGCCAAAAATGCCCCGTTGAGTGCCCCTACCGACACGCCCGCGATAATATCAAACTTGATGTTGGTATCCACACCTTCGCCGTGCGGAATTCCGTTGGACATGATGTATTTGAGCGCGCCAAGTTGGTAGGCTCCTTTGAAGCCTCCTCCACTCAAAACCAGTGCGTAACGACGCGTAACTGACATAACGGTAATTGATTAAAATGCGGAGTAAAAAACAATTTTAATCAATTACATTTGCTTAAGCAATTATTATTTATCAAACGGTTGTTTAAACCTATTGATAGGCATTTCGTTTACTATTTTTTGGTATTTGTTTAACGTTTATTAAAAATAGCTGTACTTTTTTTAATAAAATTTGCATTTTTGTCGTTCATAGCGTTATCTTTACAACCGAGTTTAGAAGGTAAGTACTTAAATCAAGCAAACTTTTTATCTTATTTGGTAGTTTTACTTTTTTGAGATTTATCAAAATCATTATATTTTTTGGAATGGTTTATTAAACTGTCCCTTTTTCTAAAAGATACTACGTTTTACGTAAATAAATTTGTTTTCATGGCTGTTAATAGGTAGATAAAAAGCCCCGATATTCGAGGCTTTTTTCTTTGGTACTGCCCCGTATTCAACTCATTTTTGGTAGCTACTTTGGGTTTTGTTTGCTTTTTTGGAGTACGCCAAAAATTGTATCTTTGCGGCCTAAATTTGTTGCAACATGAAGCCATACCGCATTTTATTATATTATCAATACACCCCAATAGAAGACCCCGATGCGCACCGAACAGCGCAGCACCTGTTTTGTTTGGAACACAACCTCATGGGCCGCATTATTGTAGCCGCCGAAGGTTTGAACGGAACTATCTCTGGCCTGGCCGCCGACTGCGAAGCGTACATGGTTTGGCTAAAAACCGACCCGCGCTTTGCCACCATGGATTTTAAAATAGAAGAAAACGAGGGTCATACTTTTCAAAAATTGCACGTGCGGGTTAAAAACGAAATTGTAAATTCTGATTTACCTGTTGACCCGCTCAAACGCACGGGCGTACACATAGACCCCGAGGCGTTTAAACAAATGAAAGACGACCCCGACGTGGTATTGGTAGATATGCGCTCCAACTACGAGCACTCGGTAGGAAAATTCAAGGGAGCCGTAACTTTTGACATGGAAAACCTGCGCGAACTACCCGAGCACGTGCAAGAAATAGCCCACCTCAAAGACAAGAAGATAATCACTTACTGCACGGGCGGTATCAAGTGCGAAAAAGCCAGCGCATACTTACTCGAGCGCGGTTTTGAGAATGTATATCAACTCCATGGCGGCATTATTCGGTATGGGTTGGAGGCCGAAGGCGAAGATTTTGACGGCAAGTGTTATGTTTTTGACGGGCGGCTTACGGTGGAGGTAAACAAGGTAAACCCCGTCGTAATTTCGCGCTGCCACGTGTGCGGTACGCCTTCTGAGCGAATGGTAAATTGTGCCAACTCTGACTGCAATGCCCACTTGCCGCTCTGCGAAAAATGCGGCTGGGAAATGGAAGGCACTTGCTCGGAGGCTTGCAAATGCGCCCCCAACAAGCGACCCTACGACGGCACTGGCTACTACGCCCGCAAAAGCGACCACTACTCGCCATGGCAAGGCTTCAACAACCTAGAACGGGTAAAAGAGAAACGGGAATTAGATAGCAGCGCATAGCGAGCATCCTCATTTTCGGGCTTGTGCTTTGGCAAGTTCTTGCTTCAATACCTGCGCATCGGGGCTGTTTGGAGGGGTCATATTGAGCGCCTTGGTTACCCATTTATTAAGCGAAGGTACGTAGCTATTGTCAATAGCTCGTTGATTAAATAACCCAATAATGTACTTGTAGTCAGCTAATTGTGCATTTGTGTTGTTGAAATATTCTTCTGTTCGGGCAACGGCTTTGGCGGTTTGGCGGTTGCGAAAATAATAATTGATTTCGGGTAGCAGTGTACGGGCGTTGGCGGCTTCGGCACCAATGCCAATTTTGGCCAAGCCTTTTCTAATCTCTTGAATCTTGGCGGCATCGTAGCGGTTGCCACGGCTGCTATATAAAGACGACATGAGCAGGTTTTCGGCGGCAAAATTTACTTCTTGGGAAGGGTATTTTTTCTTGTAAACTGCGTAGTTGTCAATCAAATGCTTGGCCATTGGGTTTTCAACGTCCATCAGCAACTTTTGAACAACAAGCCAATTGGTTTTATCGGTGTAGGTGTTGGCGGGCGTGCGGCGGGCGTATTCTTCCATGATTTTGATATTCAGGGTAGTGTCGCACACGATACGGCAAAACATGGCCAAATCAAACAAAAAATCGTTGCTGCGCTCACCAGCTGCGTAGCGGTTGCGAAAATTGCCCGCGCGCGCGTTGGGCGTTAAGGCTTCTTTGCCTTCGCGCACAAGCTCGGCGGCGGTGCTATTGACAATGGCAAAATGCTGCAAGGTTTCGTTGGCATCAAAAAACAAAAACAACGGCAAAGAAGGCGCGAAGATTTTTTTGGGAGCCAAAAACTGCCGTACATCGTCGCTGCTCACTTCAAGACGATAATTGATGAAGTTTTGGTTGTAAAAATCGCCCACGGCTTTTTCTTTAAAAATGGGTTCAAAGGCCGCACAGTGAGAACAGCTTTTGGAGTACACCTCCACCAAAACCATCTTGCGCTGCGCCCGCGCCAGCGCGAAAGCCTGCCGAATGTCTTTATAGACAAAATTGATACCTTGGCCCCAAGAATCAAGCGCAAAAAAGGCACAAAAGGCCATTAGATACATTTTTTTCATTTTTTTTAAAGGTTTTTTAACAATTTTTGTGGCTAAAGTTTCTGTGCCGAGCGTCGGCTGCCACAAAGGTTCACAAAGTAAAATAAAAAGGTACACAAAGTGTCTGATAAGTATCTGAAAACCAAAAGATCAACTTTGTGATTCTCTGGGGTTCTTTGTGAACCTTTGTGTAACAATCATCAAACCACAAAAATTGTCTGACAACCTTTTAAAATAGTATTGAGTAGTAACGGGCTTCGCATTATTTGCCTTAATTTGCTTGGCCTGCGGCTTTCATTTCTTCGCGTAGGCGGCGGCTTAGGCGCGCGGCCAGGTCGTCCATTTGTTGCGCCATCTCGTCGTCGCCCGTGGCATTTTTTACGGTATCAGATAGCAGCCCCACCATTTCGATGCACATTCGTTTCATGTCAAATACCTCCATTTCGTTGGTCCAAAGTGGAATAAAAAGCGTACCACGGTGAAATTGGTCCCATACACCCACCACAAAAGCGCGGGTTTCGTCGAGCCCTTCATTGGGGTTGTCGGAGGCTTCCCAATAAATTTTTTGGGGAATATTCTCTCCGTCTTGTTCTATCGTAAATTTTATCTCTTTGCGTTTCATGAATAAAAGTGAATGGGTGAGCGGGGCAAAATTAGGGAGAATCAACGAAATTTAATTATTAATTTAAAAACGCCGACAAAGAACTTATTTTTCCGTGCGACTTTGAAATTGCGAAACACAAATTTGTAATTTTGACAATAATAAAGAGAGGTTTTTTGGGGTGTGACATAATCACACCCCAAAAAACCTCTCTTAGAACAAAAAAAACTACTGCGCGTTAGTTTTCCAAGTCTTTCTGCACTTTGTCAATTTTTACATTAACATCGCGCTTAAACTGCTTCCAATCGCGCTTTACGTCACTTTGTACGTCCTTTATATCGCTTTCCAACTCGTTCACGTCGGCTTTTATGTTGTCGCGGCGTTGTCTTAATTTGGCTTTTTCGTCGGCGGTGGCGTTCTTGATTTTATTATCCAAACGGTCTAACTCGTTGCGAGCCGCTACGCGCTGTTTTTCGAGCGATGCTCCCAACTCGCGGCGTTCCTTTTCGATTTCTTCTTTGGTCTCAGCAGTTGCTTCTTTCAGGTCAGTGGCAGCATTATTGGCGGCATCTTTCACGTCTGAGGCCACATCATCGGCTGTATTTTCTACGTTGTCTTGCGCTTTTTGAATGTCATCGGCGGTTTCGCGTTTTTCTTCACGTGAGCAACTTGCCAAGGTCAAACTTCCAACGGCCAACAGGGTGGCCACAAATACGGTTACTTTTTTCATGTTTTTGGTTGATTATTGGTAAAATAAATTGATTTTTAAGATTCTTGCGAGTAAATAACGACACTGTAAGCCGCCACCGAAACATTGGCCACACTCACGCTGGCGAACTGCGTGGCGCTGGCGTGGGTATCAGCACTAAAATGGTTGCCAAAATCGTCGGCGTAGCCCTCCCAGTCGCTGTTGAAGCGCACCTTCCAGTGGCCTTGGTTGGGAAAAGGCAACTCGTAGTAGGGGACGGGCTGGTGCGAAAAATTCAGCACCACTACTGTACTATCATTGGAGCCGCCGTTCATCCAACGGTGAAAAGCAATGAGCTTACGGTCGTTGTCGAGGTGCAATATTTGCACATTTTGCCCCGTGAGTCCGCGCGTAAGTCCTTGTTTATTAAGCCTTAAATGAATCAAGTCGCGGTATAGTTTGGTAATTCCCTTAAACTCCGATAATTTAGACCAGTCAATGGGTTCGGTGTCTTTAAACCAGCCGTTTTCTAAAATGGCCTGCCCCTGAAACAACATCGGAATACCCGGGGCGGTCATCAGCAGTGCCGCTCCGAGCGTCGATCGTTTTTTGGCATACCAGTTGTTTACGTCTTCTTGGCCCGCTATTTCTTGCACTACCCGTGCTTTGCCGTTGGCTACTTCATCGTGCGACTCCGTATAAACCACCCGCTCAAAGGCATCGTGGTTGTAGCGGTGCGTGAGTGCTGCCGCTACGCTGTTCATGTCGCGGTCGTCATCGTTGGGACTGATAATGGCCTGCCTAATGGGGTGCACAAACTCAGCGTCCCATTGACTACTGCAGCCCAAGCCGCCGGCCTCGACGGGTGCGGTAATGGCCGCCAAGCTGTGTAAATCTTCGGCCACTGTAAACTTGTGCGGGTAATGCTGTTTTATTTCTGAATTAAGCCACTGAATCATCTTGTAGCCTTCTTGGAGGTCATTGCTGGGGTTGCCGTCGGCATTTACGTTTCTGATGTACGGAATCATGTCCATGCGGAGGCCATCAATGTGGTATTCTTCGAGCCACATGAGGGCGTTGTCCCTGATATACTGCCGCACTTCGGCGCGTCCGTAGTCGGGGCGGGTATCGCCCCAGGGCGTTTTGGCACGCCAATCATTATAAAAATAAATGCCGCCCAAATTGTTTTCTTGCCAACCGTCAAACTGCCACAAATCCATATCAGTTGGGCCAAAATGATTGTAAACAACGTCCAAAATTACGGCGATGCCTTTTTCGTGGGCGGCTTTCACCAAGGCCCGCAAGCCCGCTGGCCCACCATACTCAGACTCTACCGCAAAAGGATGCGCTGGGTTGTAGCCCCACGAAAAGCCGCCAGGAAACTCGGCTACTGGCATGACTTCAATTGCATTTATCCCCAACGCTTTGAGGTAGTTAAGTCGTTCAATGACCCCGTAAAAATCGCCTATTTTCCCGTCTTGATTTATATTGAAAGTGCCAACGTGTAGCTCATAAATCGCCATTTCATTCATGTTGGGCATGGTGAAATTGGCCTCGCTGTCGCCCCAGTCGAAATCGGTATTGGTAATAATACTGTTGCCCACCGAATTTGTTAGCTCGCGGGCATAGGGGTCGTTGCGCATCAAGTCGCCTACGGTGGTTTTGAGCAAATATTTGTACGTTTGCCCTTTTTGAGCCTCGGGTACGTTTACCGACCAATAGCCGTTTTCTTCGGGTGTGAGCGGGGTGGCATCGTTTTGCCAGTCGTTAAAATCGCCCGTTACAAAAACTTCTTGGGCATTGGGTGCCCAGACCCGAAATGACACCCCCGCCTCGTGAGTGATGGCTCCCATGCCAGCAATTTGGCTTTTGGGATATTCAATTGTAGTTAATACTTCCATTTTGGTTTAGTACGCGACTTTTGTCCGCTTTATATTGGCTTAAAATTACGTACCAACATTCGACAAAACTAATTTTGGGCAAAAGTGGGGATAATTGGGGAATTATTTCTACAATAAGGCATTGATTTAATCGGCGGCCTCTGCATTTGCTTGCGGCGGTGGACACTAAAATAGGATTGGCCAAACGATGGCCTCGCCTTCATTTTTTTTTGATAAACCCCCAAAATAATGGAAATTGCAAGCGTCTATTCAAATCAATATTTTGGCAACGTCACCGTAAAAACAAAATAAACACCAGCAAAATTTATGATAATCAACGTATTTTCAAGTATGCCCACCGAAGCCGTTTGTGTAGTTTACCCGCTCATTAACAACGACTTATTAGTTAGTAATTTGGCAAAAATTGCCGAATTATTGGATTTAGACACCCCATTTTTGCAGCAAGATTTTCAGGCTGAAACCAAACAAACGCAATTGCTTTATGCAAAAGGCAAACGCATATTTTTGGTAGGATTGGGCAAAGAACCCAAAAGCAATGATTTCTTAAAAGCGTTTCGGTCTTTTGTTTTTAAACAAAAAAAGAATTTATCCAACCACCTTGTCATTGACCTATCCGCCCAAATCGTGGACGTGGCATCGGTGGAGGCACTCGTCAATGGCATCGTTTTGGCCAACAATGACTTGGGTATTTACAAATCTGAGCCTGCCCCAGCGGCCGCTTTATTTGGTGCATCTGGCCAAATATCGCTGGTGGTGGCGCCTGGCCATGAACCCGAAGTGGCGCAAGCCGCCGCCATTGGCGTGGCAACTGCCGAAACCCAAAGCCGAATCCTGGATTTGGTCAATGCCCCTGCCAATTATAAATTTCCCCAAAAACTATCTGACTGGGCCGTGGCATCTGGCCAAAAATACGGCTTTGAAGTGCAAGTATTTGACGAAATAGCGTGCGCCCAAATGGGCTTAAAAGCACTGCTGGCGGTAAGTAAAGGCAGCGAAAACCCGCCTCGATTTGTGGTTTTGGAGTACAAACACCCCCAGGCCACCCGCAAAGTAGGCTTAGTAGGCAAAGGCGTAACCTTCGACACGGGCGGGGTTTCTATCAAGCCATCGGCCAATATGAGCTACATGAAGTCGGACATGGGCGGCGCTGGTGCGGTGCTGGGCACCATTGAGTTGGCCGCCAAGTTGCAGTTGCCCGTGCATTTGATAGGGGTTATTGCTGCCACCGAAAACAGCGTGGACGGTGCCGCCATCAAGCCTGGCGATGTGATTGGCAGCTACGCGGGCAAAACCATCGAAGTCATTGACACCGATGCCGAAGGGCGTTTGATTTTGGCCGATGCCCTAAGCTACCTCAACCGAAACTATGCCCCCGACATACTTATTGACTTGGCCACCCTCACGGGCAGTTGCGTGGCTACGCTGGGCTACGCGGCAGCGGGTTTGTTTTCTAATAACTCGGCTTTGCTGGCAGATTTGCAGGAAATAGGCCAACAAACAGGCGAAAAACTCTGGCCGCTACCGCTCTGGGACGACTACCAAGACGAGATTAAATCGGACGTGGCCGATTTGAAAAATTACCACGGAAAACCCATTGCAGGAGCCATCGTGGCAGCCAAATTTTTGGAAGTATTCGTCGAAAAACACCCCGCTTGGGCGCATTTGGACATTGCAGGCACGGCGTTCGGGGACTCGGAGTTTGGGAGCATGAAATCGGCTACGGCCTATGGCGTGCGGCTGCTCGCGCACTGGTTGCGAAAGTAAAACCGTTTTGTTTAATAGGTAGAACCTGAATATAATATACTCAATGTCAATGGTTTAGATATTATGGCCAGGTTCTACTTAATGCGTTGGCTTCGCTTTCGGTACACATTACGGGTGGAATGCTGTAACCCTTTATTTGCAGGTTTACGATTTGCGCATCGCTTTCAGCAACCGCACAATGGCGGCTGTGCTGTCGCGCACGTTTTGGGGGGTAGCGTTTATGGCTTCTTGGAGCGTCATGGGGCCAGATATAACCGAGGTGGCGTAGCTAAGTCCCAGTTTATCAATAGCTTGTGAAGAGAGCAACAAGCTCCCACAAAGTGCCGCCACAGGAACGTGTTGGGCCTTGGCGGCTCGGGCAACGCCCGCAATGAGTTTTCCTTGCAGGGTTTGTTGGTCTATTTTTCCCTCGCCCGTCAAAACCAAATCGGTACCTTTTAGGTGTTTTTCAAAGTCAAGTGCTTGCAGCACAGTGTCGATGCCCGATTGCAGCGTGGCGTTTAAGAAAGCAACGCACCCGCCCCCCAAGCCACCCGCTGCCCCGCTTCCTTCGATGGCCTGTAAATCAATACTAAGCTGGTTTTTAATGACTTGCGAAAAATTAAGCAGGCCAGCATCGAGCTGGATTACGGCGGTGGTATCGGCTCCTTTTTGAGGGCCATACACGCAGGCGGCACCGTGGGGGCCATGCAGTGGGTTGGTTACGTCGCAAGCCACGACCACCTCGATATTTTGAAGAAGAGGTGTAACATGACCAGCGTCAATGCTGCAAATAGCCGCGAGATTAGCGCCAATGGGTTGGAGTTCCGCGTTGTTTTTGTCCAAAAACCGATAGCCCAATGCGGCGGCCATGCCTATTCCTGCATCGTTGGTGGCGCTGCCGCCAATGCACACAATGAGCCGTTTGGCTCCGCATTTTAGTGCGTCCAAAATCAATTCTCCAGTTCCGAAAGTGCTGGTTAGTAGCGGGTTGCGCTCGTGATTTAGCAGCCGAGCCAAACCCGAAGCCGTGGCCATTTCGATAAATGCCGTTTGACCGTTGGCCGATAAGCCGTAGCTTGCTTTGATGGCTCTAAAAAGCGGATCTTTTGCTGCGATTGTTACGGTGCGTCCGCCGACCGCGCTCGTCAAGATAGCCGCGCTGTCTTCGCCACCGTCGGCCAAAGGCAATTGCAGCACTTCAATAGTAGAGTCAATCAGCCGCACGCCCTCGGCCATGGCTTGCGCTACCTGCGTGGCACTGAGCGCGCCTTTAAATTTGTCGGGCGCAATGATGATTTTCATTGGAATTGAACTATGCTAATTGAAAGGTAGGGCGCACAGCAGGTTCTTTGTTAAGAAAATGTGCTTTGCACTACATAATCGTTAGGATTACAAAAGCCCGTAATCATAAGTCCGCCAGCCACTGTCCAAGCGTGGCCCTCTATTTTGCCGCCTTCTAATTTCTTGAAACCAACAAAAATCTGGTAAGGAATGCGGTAAAAAGAAAGTAGGATTTTGGCTTGATAGGCTTGGTGGCGGCATACGTTTGGCCAGGGTACACATTTGTTTACCATAAAAATAGCCCAACGAATGTCGTTAATGAGTGAGGGATTAATACTGTGAATTGGGCTTTTTCTACTCTCAAAACGGGCATACTTTTTAAAAAAACGCATCAACAAAAAACTATACAAAGAAAGCCCGAATGTGAAGCCTAAAAGTAGTTTTTTGTGAGTGCTGATACTAATAAATCGGCGTAATTTTTGCATCAGTAAAATTGGCAACTTTAACTAGCCTGACCCCCCAAATCAGGCGTAAATCCCTTACCAAAATTCACTTCTATTTCCACCATTTCGGGCTTAATCCATTCTTTTTTAAGCATTTGTGTTACAGCTTCTTCTTGCGTAGTGTTTGTTTGATTTTTCATTTCATTTTATTGTTTTGTTTATATATTCAAAGTATATGTCCCATTGAAGTCGAGTTAAAATGCCGGTTTTCAGTAAAGACTCAGCCTTTTAATGGTCTTTTTTCATCAAAAGGCAATCCATAACACCATTGACATAAACTGTTTGCATGGTATTATTACGATCGCCCAGTGCCTGGTTCTCCCATATCAGATATAAAACCCGTACTATTATTTACTTCCATTACTTCCATTTCAGGCTTAATCCATTGTTTTTTTTGGTATTCTAAAATCGTAGGGATTTCTTCTTGTGTACTTGTTTGATTTTTCATTTTATTAAGTTGTTTATCTGATTTGTTAAATATGCACTAAAATTCATTTCTCTCAAAAAACAAGCCCGTCATTACGGCTTTCATGAGGCTATTGACTTGATAATCACCCGTTTTCTGTTCTGCCTTAATGCTTTCCCAGAAACTTGTAATACTTTTTGTATTAAAAAAATGGCAAAAATAAGGATTTTTAAATAGTCTATTCAACGTTTCATCCATTTCTGCCCGATGAGCCAGCACTCGGTAATAAATGTCGGCAGATTGCCGCCCAATTTTGCGTTCATACAATACGTTGTGCGCCATGGTGCCTTCCATCATTTTACGAACTACACTTCTATTGATGCCTTTTTCGCTGATAAATGCCTCGTTGGGAATTGACAAGAATACTCCAAAACCCGAATGTCAGCCGTTGGGTCCCGTTTTTCGAGGTTGAAATAATGCGAAACATTGCCGCCATTGGCACAACGCCCGTACCTTGCCAGCTCCAACAAATAGGTCATGGCCTCATTGGCAGATTGATAATTTTTGGCCCCAAAACCCGTATTGTTTGCTTTTACATCTTCCAAAATCTGGTACGCATCAACGATGTGCTGGTTGAGAAAACTACCTTTTAGATAATTCTTAAAATCTAAAAACTGCTTCTTACTTTTGGGCTTTATTTTTCGATAAAGTGGTCTTATCAATTGTTTGAGCAACGATTTTGGGTCATTGCTAAGACTGGGGTGCAAAAGTGGCAGTAAATTGGGCAGGCCAGCATTTGACAAAGCTCCATTGCCGTTTTCGCCAGAGAGTATTGCCCCAAAACCATGGTCTACGGCAGTTTTATAGACATCATACATCCAATAAGCATTGGATGCACCATGAATAATATGTTCGTTTATTTCCAAAAAAGTATTAAGCCCTGCAATGGGTGAAATCGCCTCAGAGTTTAACAGCACAGGGTTGATATTTTGATGAAAACCTGCCGTAGCAAGGATGTTATCGGTTTCGTCAAAAAAAGTGCGTTCAGTATTTGCCGAAACTTTATCTTTGAACAATGGCACGTGGCTGAACGTAGTGAGACTCTTCTGTTCTTTTTGTAAAATAAATGCCGCCATACTCGCCACCGAGCCGGAGTCTAATCCCCCACTGAGCATTGAAGCCACGGGCTTATTGCCGATAAGCCGACAGGCAACCGCTTCCTTAAAAATTTCAAACAATTCTACTGAATAATCGGCGTGATTTTTATAGTTTCTGAGTGGTACATTTTCTGGAAACCAATATTGTGTTACGCTCACTGTACCATTTTTATAACGCAAACAATGCCCTGCCAACAATGAAAATATTCCCTCAAAATCAGTCTGATTTGCTCTACGGTCTGCTCCCCAAAGCGTTATTCTACCCACCACCAATTTCTCATTAACCGTAGGTTTTTTAATGGATAATAAACGTTTTATGGAAGATGAAAAATAAAAATTACTACCAATTTGGGCATAATACAAAGCCGTATAACCGTGTTGGTCACGGGCGATGAAAAGTGCCTTTTCTTGGATGTCATAAACCGCAAAAGACCAATCGCCCAAGATATGCGTTGGCGCGTTTTGTCCCCATTTCAAAAAAGCCAGCCAAAGCAAATCGGTATCAGAAACATCAAAAACGGCAAGAGTTGCTTTCAGTTCTTGGCGATTGTCCACCCTGCCGCTTCCCGTAAAATAGTAGCGGCCGTCGGTTTTATCAAATTGTGAGGCATCAGCCCCTTCTTCATTGACAGAGGCGAGGAGTATTTTCGTCATGGATTATCCCAAATAAATAATGGTCGGTAAGAAAAGAAACCGACCACGAAAGAAGTTTTTTGTGGATTAAGAATTTTCCATTCCCATTCCGTCGTCATTTGATCCACTATCCATATTCACTTCCAGTTCAATCATTGCTGGTTTTATCCACTCTTTCTTGTTGGGTTGCAAAACGTTTAGATTTTGTACTTCTGTGGTTGTATGGTTTTCCATTTTTGTAAATTGTTTCTATAAAAAATTGATTAAATTGAGACACCGATATAACCCTTTTCTGCCAATTTTTGCAGGGCTTGGGCTACTTCTGTTTCGCAATCGGTTTCGGCTATGGCATATTCTTGACAAAGTTGAGTTACTATTTCTGCTTGGGTTTTGCCTTGTTCTGCGAAGCAATAAGGGCTTTTTGTTTGGGTTATTTTTTCAATTTAATAAGTAGTGCAGTACCATTGATGGGGCTTCTGCGGTTAGGCATTTGTGCTTTTATTCGGGCTTATAATTGTCCCAATATTCTCTTGGTGTTACGATTTTAGTTTGTTTATAAGTTGGAAATGTAAAGTCTGTCGTATTGCCTGTAATTACAAAGTCTGCGTTACATTCGTCTGCAAGTTCTAAAACCATATTATCGTCATCGTCATCGTCAGCAATAAGTTTAAGCTTAATTGTCGGACAATATTTTGTCGCTTTTGTTTCAATGTCTGCGAGCAATGCTTCTGCTCGAATAAAAAAGTCTTGAAATTTTGCAAACTTTTGTCTTGTTAAAACCTCATAATATTCCGCCATTAATTCTTCTGAAACGCAAAGTTGGAATTTGTCTTCAATGAATAGTTCGCTGATTATGAAGTATGGGTAGTTTCGTTGAATAAGACTTGAAACGATGATATTTGTGTCAATGACGATTTTTTGCATCTTTCCTTACCGCTTTTACTTCGTCAGAAATTTCGTCCATGGTCATTTTAGATAGCCCGTATTTGTTGGCAAGTTCAACGCATTTATTAAGGTTTTGACGCATTAACTCCTTACTTACAAGCTCAATAAAGTCTGTAAAACTTAATTGTTCTTGTTTGAGTCCAAATTTGTTATATTCTATGTCCGAAATTGAAACCTTTAAAGTTTTCATCGTTACTAATTATTTATATGCCAAATCTAATGATTTTTTTGATTTTATGTTAGTTCGTTGAATGTTCGCAGTGTTGCTGGTGGCACAAATTGCTTGTTTTTAAGTCTAAAAATAAGCCGTTCAAAGGGGTTGGTTTATGAACTTTGACTGGGCGTCCCCGACTAATAATTTAACCATGCCAGACCACGGAAGAAGTTTTTTGCTGATTATAAGGTACTGATATAACCCTTTTCTGCCAATTTTTGCAGGGCTTGGGCTACTTCTGTTTGGCAATCGGTTTCGGATATGGCATATTCTTGACAAAGTTGAGTTACTATTTCTGCTTGGGTTTTGCCTTGTTCTGCGCCCTGCAAGATTTTGAAATAGGTTTCGTTGAGCGTCAAATATTCGTTGGTTTCGATGCCATACACCACACCTTCGTCGCCGAGCTGCGTAAAAAGCATTTTGTCTGTGTTGATTTGGTAGTTCATTTGTTTGATTAATTTATGATGCGTTTGATTCCGTTTTTTAAAATAGTTACGTGAAAGTTCAATAGCAATCCCAGTTTGTAGTTGCCTAATTTTAAGTATGTTAAGATTTGTGCCGTGTGTACCTCGGTCAAAAATTCTACTGTTTTTATTTCAATAACTACTTTATTTTCAATCAATAAATCCATTCTAAGTAGTTGGGCTGAAATAATCGACACAAATTCAAGTAAATTGGATACTGTACTTTGAGCCTATATTATCGAATATTTCATCCAAAGCCTCATTAAAAGTTTCCCAATTGGCGTAATGAT